>Ga0181517_10000226_pt1 | contig 81583 bp, 73 predicted proteins | sample PEATcosm2014_Bin_31_FD_119748 | JGI IMG/M metagenome (GOLD analysis project Ga0181517, IMG submission 119748) | Peatland microbial communities from MTU Mesocosm Facility, Houghton, MI, USA - PEATcosm2014_Bin01_30_metaG | ecosystem: Environmental > Terrestrial > Soil > Wetlands > Peat | place... | reverse complement strand
CTCATAACCCAAAGGTCGCTGGTTCAAATCCAGCCCCCGCAACCAATTGCAAGACTTTGAAGTCAAATTAGACTTAATTATCGAAATCCCTCCCTCACGCATCCCCAAACCCACCCGCCATATCTGTGTTTCCGCTGTGGAAATTCAGCGTCTAGCCCGGCTCGGATGCTTTCGATTCCAAGCTCTTGAACGGGAGCAGGTCCACCAGTGAGGTGTTGCCCTGACGCAGGAGTTCTACGTCCGATGTCTTTCCGTACTTCATGGTCAAGCGCCGTTCCCGCCTTCACTTCACCTCGAACCAGAGTCCGTCCTGCGCAATTCGCCTCGTTTTACCTAAGGGGATAGCAGCCGGTCGACTATAGCGGTTCCACAATTGCTATACCCAGGAAGCACTGACCTAAAGTGGCCTTTTCCTCAAGAAAAAGCCACCCTTCGCAGGACTAAAAAGGGCACATGAATTGTGGAACCGCTCTGGGATATTGACGCATCCAGAACCGGCGGCCCCGCGGGATCTTCAATTGGCCAGATGCCAATCGGCACTTTTTGCCACAGTCACGCCCTCCTGAGAGGTTCCAAATACTTACTGAAATTGCAGCCACAGGCGCCTATTCCCAGGGACGAAACTGATCAGATCAGACCGTCTAAAAACAGGTATTGCGGGCACAGCTCAGGCAGACAATGCGTTGGGGACGATCAAGAAGGGAGAGCCGCTAAGTGTATGGAGCTAAAGTCATTTACGGCTCCAACTGAGCCGGCCATTCCAGCCAGGAGGCGGTGGTTGGCATCTTTTCTGTTAGTATGATCGCGACCTTGAATGGCAGATGTGTGAGATAGATGCGTACCATCGCACAAACATCCCTAACCCGAAGTCAGCCCCTGCTCTCGATGATCGTAGAATCATCAGGATGCCGGCGGCGAAGACATCTCTCGTAGAATTGCCGAGGAATGGGAGGCCCAGGATACATGAACTTCTCTATTCGTCCGTCATCGATTGATGACTTGGGAGCGATACGTCAGTTAATGCAGCAGGCCTTCAACGTCAACCACGATGCTCCGTTTATTGATCCCTCGGTTATGGCTTGGAAATATTGGGACCGCCGGGGAGACTGGGAAGAGCCACGATCTTATGTGGTAGATCGCGATGGTGTCGTTATCGCCCACGCAGGCATTCTTCCCCTCACATTCAGTGCGGGAGAAGTACGTGGTGTTCATATGATTGACTGGGTTGCAGCGAGAGAATCTCGCGGCGCGGGCGTAGCTCTTCTGCAAAATCTGGCTGCCAGGTTTGATTTCATTCTTGCGATCGGCGGGTCAGAGATGACGCGCAAGATTTTGCCTGCATTCGGATTCAAGGAATATACCCGGCAGTGGAACGGAGCTAGTCCGCTCCGTCCCCTGAAGCAAATTTTGACGCATCAATACCGGAACTGGAAGCTCGCACCCCGTCTTATGAGAAACTCCATTTGGAGATCGCCGACGTCGCCTGGCGGCTTTGAATACGAGGGCTGGAGAGCAGAAGCAATATGCCCGAGCGAGGTTTCCCTGGAGTTTTATTCTCAGAATATGGCCGAGGCTAGTTTCAGTTCGCGTCTTCCCGATTATTTTGAGTATCTTCTTCGTTGCCCGGCCATGCAGACACACCTTTACAGTATCCGCGACAAACGCGGGCCAAAGGGGCATTTTGCGATTGGCGTGCTGCGAGGACAGGCTCGCTTAGCGGGAGTATGGCTTCACAAAGTCAACTCTGAAGCGTGGCAAGCTGCCTTCTGTCTTGCTCAACAGGCCGCGAAGCGGCTGGAAGGAGCGAATGAAATCGCAGTCTCCGGCACTGACGGTCCGAGCGCGCTGAGTGCAAGCCGGTCCGGCTTGCGCATCATGGGATATACGCCGGTCCATCTGCTGAACAGAAAGAAGAATCTTGCGCTGCGACCGGATTTCCAGTTTCAACTTTCCGACAACGATGCTTTTTTCCTGGACTCTGGAAACACTTGTTACATGACCTGATCCGCCTGCATCCGAGCGGCCAGAACCCTGCTAAAGCGCGACGTGACAGATCCGGCAACGAACTGCAATTCTGTACCAACCATTGCGACTTGCAGTCGTGGGTGCGGTATGGATTTCTAATGAAAACGGCAAGTGGCGTTTCAAAGAGAGCGAAGCGAAAGCATGAATCATTGTGAGACCGGCAGAACTGAGTTGCGCGAGCAAATCCTGAAGACATTCCATGAGGCGTACAGCAGCCAGCACGAAGGTGCGCCCGCCCCTGAGATTACTGACGATACGATTCTTCTTGAATCCGGGCTCGATTCTCTTGGCCTGGCGATAGTAGTCACACGTCTTGAAGAGGAATTGGGTTACGACCCGTTCAGTCTCTCGCCGGATGCCTATTATCCAAGAACGTTCGGCGAATTCGTCGATTTCTACCACGGAAACAGGCCGCAATGAATCTGCGCAACCACGTCGAGAGTCTTCCTGGAAACCCTATTCTGGTTGTGTCACCGCACGGAGAACTTACCCGTGACCAGGTTCTGTGCCACGACATAGGGATCCGGGAGAAGCTGGCTGGAGCACGTGTCGGAATTTATGTAGCTGATCCAGGGAAAGCTCTGCAAATGCTCGTTGGATTGGATGGCGTAGCGGATGTAGTCGCGTTGCTTTCACCAGTGGCAGCGCCAGAGTTCGTGGTGAAGATGGCCAGTCGCTGTGGTTTGGAAGCGGTTCTGTGCGACGCTCCCGATTCATTCACGACAATCAAAGAAGCTCTTCCGGCGTTTCGAAGTCTCGATGCGCTGGCGGCCTCACGGATCCCTGTTGATTTGGCGGCGAAAACCCGTTGGGTACTTACAACGTCAGGGACGACGAGCGAGCCTAAGCTGGTGAGCCACACACTTGCAAGTCTTACCCGCACGACAAAACTGGATGCGGTACGAGGCGCCTCTGTTCGCTGGGGTATGCTCTACGACCACACCCGGTTTGCAGGCCTGCAAGTGCTGCTGCAGTCTGTACTTTCTGGTTCGACGCTTGTCTCGCCAGCATTGTCTGACAAACTGGAGCAGAAGGTAGAGAAATTCATTCGACACAACTGCACGCATCTGAGCGGTACTCCTACACTTTGGCGGAAAATTATCATGACGCCGGGCGCAGAAAGGCTCCAGCCGCAACAGATCACCTTGGGAGGCGAGATTGCCGACGACCGCATCCTTGCCACCCTTGCAGCGTTTTACCCGAATGCGCGCCTGGTCCATATCTATGCATCGACCGAGGCTGGAGTCGGTTTTTCTGTCGCCGACAAAAGGTCTGGATTTCCGGCGAGCTATTTGACCGCTCCGCCAGCCGGCATTGGAATCAAGGTCGAAAACGACCGACTCTACGTGCGTAATCCGCATGTTTGTCCGCATTACCTCGACACGCCGGATTCTTTTGCCGGCGAAGACGGCTGGGTAGATACCGGAGATGTTGTAGAAGTTCAAGGGGACCGGGTTCAGTTTCTTGGCCGCGCGAATGGAGTGATTAACGTCGGCGGAGACAAGGTGCATCCCGAGGAAGTTGAACGAGTTCTCATGGCACATCCGCTGGTGGCCATTGCTCGTGTTTACGGCAAGTCCAACCCGATCACCGGAGCACTAGTGGCAGCCGATATTGTTTTGGCAAGCCCCGGCATGGAAGCCAAAGACGCGAGTGAAGCTTTGCGCAAATACACCCAGGCCGAACTGGGGCGCCGCAAGGCTCCGGCTCTCATCAGAATTGTAGCTGGGTTTGATTTGAATATTGCAGGAAAGATAGCGAGAAACTGAAATGAAGACCGTTATAGTGACCGGGCCGGCAAGGGGACTCGGATATGCCGTCTCCAAACGCTTAGTAAACGAGGGCTATCAGGTCATCGGCATTGGACGAACGATGACTCCCGAGTACGAATCACTCATGCAAAACCAGCAGGGAGGGCGCGCGCATTTCGTCTCGTACGACCTCAACGACCTGGCGGGTATTTCCACGCTTGTCACAGGCATCGTGCGGCAGCACGGCCCGATCTATGGACTTGTGAATAACGCTGGGATCGGGGTGGACGGAGTGCTTGCAACATTGCACGCTACGGATATCTCCAGGGTGCTTCGCGTCAATCTTGAGGCAGCGATCCTGGTAACGAAATTCACTTGCCGTTCGATGTTAACGCAGTCGGAGGGGAGAATCATCAGCATTTCCTCGATCATTGCGTCCACTGGATTTAATGGACTTTCCGTTTACGCGGCGACAAAAGCGGGTCTGGAAGGCTTTACACGCTCACTGGCGCGCGAGCTCGGTCGCGCAAAGATAACAGTGAACTGTGTAGCTCCAGGCTACATGGAAACGGACATGACTATTGGGCTGCAAGGCGACAAGCTTGCTTCTATACGTAGACGCGCGCCGCTAGGCCTGCCCCGCGTCGAAGATGCGGCAGGCGCAGTGGCCTACCTTCTCTCCCCGGATGCCGAACGTATTACCGGAACGGTCATTACCGTGGATGGTGGCAGTACAGCATGACCGAACGGATCGAGAGGTGCTATAATGCCGCAAATGGTAAGACGCCTAAGTCTGGGTGGAAAGCGCGAGTTGCTGGCACACGGACTGCTTTGGAGCGGCGCATCTTTCCTGCTCTCGCAACTACCTCCACAAGATTGCCTCTTGGTCTTGAACTATCATCGCATCGGGAATCCTGATGACGATCTCTTTGATCCAGGCGTTTTCTCGGCGACCGCCGATCGGTTCAATGATCAGATGTCCTACCTGAAACGACACCTTTCACCGGTGACTCTCGAAGAGGCCCTTTCTTTTATTGATGGAACTCTCAAGAAGAGTGACCACCGCTGTCGCGTCATGATCACGTTCGACGACGGCTATCTTGATAACTATAAAATTGCGTATCCTATCCTCCGTTCGCACGGCATGCAAGGTGTGTTTTTTCTAGCCACAAGCATGGTCGGTACCTGCCACGTTCCCTGGTGGGACCATATTGCCTACCTGGTGAAGACGGCGCGAAGGCGCCAGTTCTCTCTCCACTACCTGACTGACCTGGCTGTCGATATAGATGAGAATGGCTTGACGGCAAGCCTGCTAGCCATCCTGAGGTCCCATTATAGGATCGATAATACTGACTCTGCACGTTTCATCCGGGAGTTGGCGGAAGAGGCGCAAGGAGATGATCCGCCAGGAACCCTTCGGCGCTTTTTGAATTGGGACGAGGCTCGAGAGATGGCCAGAGGCGGCATGGCAATCGGATCTCATACGGATTCTCACAATGTGCTTAGCCAATTGGAGCCGGAACTACAATACGAAGAGCTATCGAAGTCGCGCGCGACCTTGAAGGAACAGCTTGGAATTGAAGTCGATATACTGGCCTACCCGGTTGGTGCGCGGACGAGCTTCACAAAGGAGACGCAGAAGGCCGCGCATGACGCCGGTTACCGCGCGGCCTTTTCGTTTTATGGCGGCACAAATATTCAAGGGAAGATATCCCCTTACGGTGTGACCAGGATCGGAATTGGCGACCAAAGCTGGAGCCGCTTTCGGGTTCAGTCGTCTGTCTGCAGGGTCACAGGCAGCTTTTGGCCTTGATTCTTACTCTCCAGACTGACTCGAAAGAGGGGCAAATCGCAGACGCTGGGCCGCTAAAAGAGGGAACAGAAGAATATTGCGCAAACTGATCGTCCCCAACGCATAGTCTGCCTGAGCTATTCCCATACAACTATTTCGGAACGACGACATCGGCCCGAGCATTCATTTAGAATCAGCGGCCTTCAGAGAAGGATGCCGACAGGCTTTTTGAATGCCTCCCGGATCCGTTCCGACTGGCACGGCAGAAATAGCTCCCGAAAAGTCTTAGTGCTGTATTTGGAGCGCCCACCGGAAGGCGCACCTCTGCACTCTTTCATACAGGTCGCTCCTGATAGAGCGACTTGAAAGAAGCCGCCCTCATGGAAGGCGATGTATTTTGAATGGGGCGGCTCGGGTGCGGAGGGATCAGCAAAGCGCAAGGGCGGGGACGATGTGCTGCGTCGATGGCGGGTTGGAGCGTCGCAGAGTCGGGAAGTGAGATCGAGCAGAGGCTGAAGTGATAGCGGACCCGGCATCCGGAGTCAGATAAGAGAAGGGGTCGTTGCGCCATCTCCGGCGCTCTACAATCTCCTTGCGGAAATACCCACGGCGAGCAATCGGGCCGCCGAACAATACACATCCCAGATGCAGGAAGATGAACAAAACTTACACGCTCGATGCGCGGGATGGCACGAAAAGTGGAACTCGAGTTGTCGAGTCACTTGGCACGCCGCCCTTTTGCATCCAGCGACATTTCTCCCGCGCCCAGCAGCATAATCGCAATCAGTCCCACGATCATGCAGAAGTCTGTACGTCCTTCATGCATCGCGGCCCAGAACCCCTGCTTGAGCAACATCGGATACTTCGTAGTTGCGATAGCGACAGAGATATCGATCAGCAATGGCACGGATGCAAGGGTGGTGAAGAACCCAATCAGCAAAAGGCTGCCGGCCGCAATCTCGACGATGCCAACAAATGGGCCCGTGAATTGCGGTGCGGGAATTCCAATTCTGGCAAAACGCCCCGCTCCGAGGGCTGCGGGAAAAAGAAACTTCTGGATACCTTCCGATAGGAAGACCCACCCCACGAGAATTCGCAGGAGCAGGAGTCCCCACGCCGTCATCTTTGCAGATTCGCGAGTGGCCATGTTATCCCTCCATGTATTAGTGTGACCAGGCTTGAGGCGGGGTTCCGGCCTCAGCTTTGTTGCCGGCGTCACGATCTTTCCCCCAAGTCCAGTACATGCCAGCGTAAGCGTAATTCTCCGTCTGACCGTCGACCGAGTGACCGTAGCAGAAGAGGATCTGCTCGCCGGGATGATGCTTGAAGTGATAATAGCCGCCAACGTCGACCATCGACGAGCGCCCCGTCTGCGCCGTGGCGAATCCCTCGCGGCCATGTGCGAAGAGTTCTGCCCCCAACTCCAAACGCTCATTGATTTCCCGTTTCACCAACCATCCGGTATAAGGAAAATCGCGAAAGCCTGATTGCGGCACTATCTGATAGCCGCCTCCTCCATCGAACAGCCATTTGCCGTAATTCTTTTGCAGCCAAATCGGAAGCTTATACCAGACTTTTCCGACGCCTAGCCCTTCGACGGAGTTCCCAGTCGGCAACTCAAACATCGTGAAAGTGCCGATTTGTGGAATGTGCCTTGTCTCCTTGATGATCGCGAGCTTCATTCCCAGTTCCATGTCGCCCAGGCCAAAGGCGCTCGAACCGGAACCACCGGGAAGATACGCTGGATTGTTCGATGGATAAACACCTCCCCACGGAAGTATGGCGTGCAGTTGAACCCTCGGCATGGCTCCCCAGTTGAACTCGAAAGCCGGACCGGTCGAGTCAATCTCTGCCGGTGTTCCGTCGACTCCACCGAAGATGTAGAACTCATAATGGTGAAAATCGACCGGTACAGGATCGTCGGTCTGATATGGAGGACCTTGCGCCCGAAGGACTGAGGCGGCGAAGACTAGAAAAAGCAGCAGCATAAAATGTGAACGTCCGCTACTCATCCTATGCGCCTCCATGTACTCCGCCCATGCTTCTATAGCCGACTCTGAGAAGACCATCGACCGGCATCAGGATAAATCGAGTTTCGATAATGGACAATCGGAAGCGGGTTCCGAAGCGGTATATTTGTGATGCGATGAGAGAGCGGAAGGATCTATTCTTCTGACTCATTCGGTTACATCTGCTTGTGCACGCTTCGCACGAGGCGATCTTTGGCCGGGCCATGATGGCGGAGTTGAAGAGCCACGGCTATCGCATCGGTCCGGGAACCCTTTATCCACTCCTGCATGGTTCGGAACAAGGCGGGCTTTTGAACTCTGCGATTACAGAGGTGGGTGGACGCAAGCCGAGGGTATACAAGGTCACGCCCCTCGGGAGGAAAGCATTATCCAAAGCGCGAATCAAGGCTGATGAACTGCGCCAGGAACTTCATGCAAATCGGCCCCATCGAATCGGCACCCGGGGCCGCTCCTGATTGCACCGGTCTGCTCGCTGCCACCTGGTTCCCGTCGTAACACAACCGGCGCAGTATAACCGCTCTGTATCTAAGATCATCGAGAAAAGGCAGGCCACTCGCACCGCGAATGAACCGAAGCGTTCCCGGAGGGATCCGCCTTTCCAGCAGCGCATTGGTGCGTGTGCCTGCCGTGCGCTGCAGCTATTGCCCTTCAAGCGCCAAGATTGCGCCCATCAAGATGGCCTCCATCAACTGTTAAGAAATCTTGTGCAGCACGCCTGCCAGATCCAGCACATGGTAGCCAAGCATCAGCGTCATCAAGATCAGGTAGCTGCCGGTGGCCACCATCAGCGTCAACCCGAGTGCCGAAACCGGAACCGAGATGTAGGGACTGACTCCCATCGCGCTAAGCGCGAGCGAAATGGCAGCGAACTCTGTAATCAGTGTAAGAAAGTTGACCAGGAGCAGATCGAACAGCGAAAAGTGCCCCCACCATTTGCCGAAGCGCTCATAGATCATGGACGCATGGCCCTTGCCGGTCGCGATGCCCAGACGGGCCACCATCTCCTGCACGAAATAGCAGATGGGCAGCAGCACCAACAGGATCCAGAGCAGATGCAATCCGTACTGGCCGCCCGCCTGCATATACGTGGAGACCGCGCCGGCATCGTTGTCGGCCTCCATGACAATCAATCCGGGACCGAAGACCATGAGGAAGGTGAGCAGATGCTTCTGCCATGTCCGGCGCACCATCGCTCCCCTTATAGGCGTGATGACAGGCGTGGCGGCGGCGTCGAGCTCGGTTTCGGTTACGCGCACTGATGCATCCTCACTTCTTTGGGGTTGACGGTTACCTCTGCGACGCTGGGCGCCGCTGCAGCGACCCAGACGCAAGACAAGGGCTTTCTGGCGTCACCGGTTGCCACCCAGGTGCAGGTCAGGCGGGCAGACTTCTGAACCAAATACAGCCTTTTGTTCATGGTTCCTCCTCGCTGAATTCAAGCGTGCGTTCCGGCGCCGGGCGCACCGAGGCGCAGTCCGGAGGAACTGTGTTGAATTCAAGGTTCGGGAGGGGCGAGCAGGGTCTTTCGATCACCGGCTCACGCGCTCAATTCACAGGTCGTACACCGTGAAGAGCGGTGAGGGAATCGTCTCAAGCAAAGCTAAAGGCGGTCTCCAGAGCGCACATCGCGGCACAGGATAGAACTCTCAGTACTCGGAGGTTCCTTCGCGGTTTCGATGCTCATGGGTTGTCTGTTACTCCTGCGAGCGAAGTTCCGCCCGCACTTCCTTTTTTACCATACCCCACTAGGGTATCGTCAAGCCGAAGAATGAATCTCGAGGGTCAAACCGGCTGACTGCAAATCGGGAGTTCAATACATAACGAGCAGATCCTATCGAGTCCCTTATGGCTTGGCTGCCGAGGCCATTTGCTCTTGATGTGCTTTAGCGAAACCAGAGTTGGTGTATTCCGAAAGCACTGCACCAAAGTCGACGCGACCATCAAGGTCGGGGTCCCCACAGACAGGTCATCGTCCCTGGGGTGAAGCGAGCGGCGACCTTGCGCGAAACACACCGGGCCACAGGAACTCTGGTTTCGCCCTAGACAGCCTCGGCGCTCAGGCAAAACCCCGGTGTATGAACGATGCAGGATTCCGATTGAGAATGCTCTTCAATTCGGATCGATTTGAGGCGGACGAGAGAACGGGATTCAAGGCTTTCGTTCAGCAAACCGCGAATCACTGGATCCCTCTGGCTTGGGCTCAAATAAAGGGTCATGAGTTGGAGAAGATCAGCTGAGAACTTATCGCCATGCCGTACTATCCTGATCACCATTACATTGTTTGCTTCCGCACTTCTACCCACGCACAGGGGCAGAACCAGAACGCCATCGCTCGTGAGGGATTGAAGCCACAAAGGGTGCGGGTGCGTGACTCCCGCGTTGACCAGAATCGCATCCGACTTGCCGAGGTCAAGGAGTGATCCATCGCAATTGACGACTTCAACATTTTCGTACCCGGCAAGATTGGCGGCTGCTCGAACCGCAAGATCCGCATCAACTTCCACTGCCACCAATGTGCCTGTGGACCCTATCACCGTGGCCAGAATTGCAGAGTAATAGCCAGTCCCGCAGCCGATATGGAGAACCCTCATTCCCAGCGAAAGGTCCATTGCTGCAATGAGGCGCGCAGCCATGCCAGGCTGCCCATTGTTCAGGAGTTGATCAGCCTTGAGCGCTACGTGGACGTCATGATAGAGATCGCGCACCTCCGTTGTGGTGCGGTAAGTAGGCCTTTTTAATGACGCTCCGGAACAGTAGTGCCATGGTGGGGGACCGAGAAAGTTCTCTCGGGGAACAGAAGCAAATGCGTTCACCAAATCTGTGGAATCGATATTTGTGACGGCACGGATCTCCTCAGCATAAAAGCGTCGAACCTGTTCGATGATCAGATCCTGTGTTGCAATTGTCATGCGATTCCCTCCATCTCAGCGAGCAAGCGCAAGGGCATTCTGTGCTACGGCTTAAATTCTATGGGTGTTGCCGGGCTTGTTCTTCAACAGCTCAAACTTAAACAATGACGATAGATCGCTTCTGGATTCTGTCGAGCGCTTGGATCGGCGCGACAGGATGATCGATTCCTTCATTGCGACCTCGAAACGCTGCCCACAAGGTTGAGGTCAATACCGACCTCTTTCGCCACCTTCAGGATGAAAACGCTGGGGTCCTTCAGTCCCCATTGTACATAGGGGACGATGAAGTGCGTCTTCGCAGTGAGGGTGGATCCGTCGATATGGAGTTGCATGGGGACAGTGAGTTCGTGGGGAGTGCCATGCAACGTGAAGGTCCCATTAACTTGAATGGAGGAGTCGCCCGAAGGAGCGATTGTTCCCTGATAGCTGTGCGGCGCGAAAGTGATCTCCGCAAAGTGCGCGACATCCAGCACCTGATTGTTCATATTTTTGTCGCGGCCCTTTTCCCCGCTATCTCCGCTGCCTGCCGAAACAACCACGGAGCCGGAGATCTTTATCGCGCTCGGGTCGAAGGCGATTGCTCCGCTCTGCACATGAAATGTTCCCGAGACTGCATGCCCTGTACCGGTCAGTGCGAAAGCTACCTTGCTGGCATCTGGATTAACGGTGTAAGTCTGCTGCTGGGCGTTGGCTGTGGGTACGAATGCGGCTGAAATGACGATGAGGAATACTTTGCCGATGGCTTTCATATTTCGTCTCCTTTAGAACCTGGGTTCTATTTGTTTGGGGAAGATTGCGCGGTGTTTTGCGACAACCAAAGGCTGATGGAAGCAATATCCTTGTCGGACAGGTATTCATGGCCTGGCATATCGGTTCCCGGGATTCCAAACTTGGCGATCTGCGCGAGACGATCCAACCTTTGTTGGGCTTCGGAGGACGGCGGAAGATAAGCAAAGGGACCTGTACGAAGATCCGGAGGAACCCGCGGAAACAGAGCCTGCAAGCGTGTGCGCCCGCCGGCATCATGGCAGGTAACGCAATGCAGGTGAAAGAGCTGTCCGCCGCTGTCTGCGTCTGCCTCGGCGGCTGCTGCCGCAGCAGGCCGCCACTGTCTGATTGCATTGTCGTGTTGGTGTGATCCGCCATCATTCAGGCTTGCAAGATAAGCAACCAGATCGTCACCCCGCCCATCGGAGAAAAGGAAGCCATACGACGGCATGATCGAGGTTCCGCTGACTTCGGCGGGATTGTAGAAATGCGCTTTGAGCCAACCAGGTGAGCGCCGTGCGCCAACCTCTGCCAGATCGGGCCCCTGGCGGCGGTTGCCGATGAGCGGGGGACGTTGACTGCGAACTTCGGAGATAGTCTGCGCGGGCCCCCACATGAGCACGTCCGCAGTATTAGGGCGCACATATTGCGAATGGCAGTTGATGCAACCTTCGGAGATGTACACCTGCCGGCCGCGCGCGATCTGCGAGAGTTGAACCGTGTTTCCCTGGGACGGAAGCACGAAGTATACGGCGAGCGCCGCAAGAAGAACTGCAGCGGTAACGATCAGTTCGCGCCTGCGCTGATTGAGCAGCCTGCGCGGGCCTTCGAACAGGACAATGGCCCCGGCGGCTGCTACGAATGCAGGTGGAACAAGGCCGAGATTCTGGCTCATGCCGATGCCCAATGCGGAGCCGGCCCAGCCGGCGATTGCGTAAATCCACCCGGCCTGGCGGCCTCGCTCAGCCAATGAGGAAGCCGGGGCTAGCAGCGATGGATAGGCAACCAGCGCGACCGAGTAGAGCGAGACGCCAATCGGATAGAAAATGGAAGCCAGCAAGACCCCGCCGGGATTGAGCAACAGCAGGCAGGCAAATCCGAGAGTCAGCACCGCGGCCGTCAATACAATTGAAAGCCCTCTGCGGCGCAGAAGCCACGCACAGGTTAACGCGGCCAGCAGGTGCAGGATTCCATTGGCCCACAGGTGATTGGAGCCTTGCCATGTTCCGGCCTTCAACGACGGCGTATTCTGAATGATGAAGAATGCCGCGGAATCGAGCCAGACCAATGCTGTGAAACAGGCCAAGGCGCGTAGAAACGGAACGCTGTTCTTCTGTTGAATCGGACCTTCGTCATTGAGGGCTTCGGCGCTTAACGGCAGGAACAAACCGATCAGGCAAAGACCGGCGGCTGCGCATGATTGCGCTTGCGGCGAAGCACTGAAGAGCGGCGGAAAGTTGCAAATAAAATAGCCAACTCCCGTTCCTAGAGCCACATTCAAGAGCGGATGACGACTGCCGATCCACAAGCGAAGGTTGGTCACCAGGGTGACAGTAAGCAAACCAAGCCCCGCGCCAATAAGAAACGAGTCAGCGAGAAAGCAATCGAGTCGAAGAGCAAAGAGCGAAGCGAGGGCTGCTGCGCTGCATGCAACCAGGGCAACACGAAGGCGCAATCGAGGTGAAGGCCAACGCCTCACACGCGGAGCAAGCAGGCTTAGCAGAATTCCACCGATGGCCATCGCGGCCATCACCGGCTTCAGATAGCCGCCCGCGATTCCGCTATCCGCAAGACGCCGGAGAAAGGCGAACTGCGCAAAGATCAGGAAGTAGACATAGGTGATCGCAACCAGCGCGATGCCTTGACCTCCAGATCTGCGCATATCATTGCTGGGCATCGCGCAGCCATCCTTTGCGCAAGCCAATGGCCTGAATGAGTACGCAGGCGCCGTCCGACAGAGCAACAGTCGACCATCCAACCTCAAGGTTCAGCGTCAGAATTTGCGCCAACAGAAAGATGGCTACGCCGCTTCGCGTAAAAGCAGTCAAGAGCCATACCGTCTCGATCCTTGAAGCAACAGCGCATTGCGCAATGAGGAGTGCGCCGTAGAGGCAGGCAAAGCCCACTGAGAGAACGAATGCACCGATGAACGAGAGGAACGGAATCGCCTCTTCGTGTACATGCAAGCACATCAGTCCGAGCGTGAATTGCGGAGCGACGATGAGCAGCGCGCCGGTAGCCGTGTCGGAAATGCCGACGAGCAATTGATAACCGAGAAGAATTGAACGACTCATGCTGTCTTCTCCTGAGCCTGGAACATTGCTACGTTTGTTGCATTTGGTTGGCTTTGCATCCCCGTGGCCTCGATGAGCCAGTCAAGGGAAGCAATGAACATGAGCACCCCGGCCAGGAGGCGAAGGACGTAAAGGTTGTCGCGCATCATGCCGGGAACGATGGTGAAGGCGGGATCGGCACCTTCTCTCCAACCTGCAATGGTCATAACGGCGACGTAGCCGAGAACGCTGACATGCCATAACAGAAAGGCACGCGTCCCGTTGAAAATCCTGGCATCGCCGTCGAGCAGGTGGACCATGACGAAAATAATCAGGCTTGAAGTGAATCCCGCCATGGCGACAAAAGAATGCCCTACAAGCCCATCGGTAAACTTGAAATGATCCAGAACCCCGGGCAGAAATAGAACCCATCCGGAAATGAGCAGCGCAGCCCACCACCATAGGAAGGCATTGCGCCAGCGACGGGTGCTTGGCCGCCATTCAAATGCGCCATAGTATGCCGAAGTGATCGGGATCCAGACGAGGAGACTGGCGAGGCTGAGGTATTGGGCGGGACGGTGGTGGCTGATGTCAGTGCGTCCCAGCGCGGCGCAAAGTATCGCCTCCGCGATGAGAACGGCCCAGGCGATTGCAACAATGTGCGTGTGTCGAGTGGCGCGACGGGTCAATCCGAAGGGAAGTAATAACAGAATTGCTACGACGATCAGCGACGATTCAAGCTGACTTGCACCGGTTGGCCCGCCGGTATCCGGGTTCACTGCGGGATAGATAGATGGACTCGACGCTATGTAGATAACAACGGGAACGGCGAGCAGCAATACAAGTCCGGCTATCTTTGCCGCTCGCACCATAGCTGCTCGATTTGCAGCCTGGTTCCATCCGCTGCCGAGCGCGTTGGCCAGCAACATCCACAAGGCAATCATCGCAAGTGGAAAGAGGACGCGAGCATATCCGCTCCAGTCAAGGAAGAGCTTGCCGCTGGAGTGTCCTGACAGCCAGGAGAAAGCGCCCACGGTGAGCGCCGTGGACCACGCCCAGAGAACCGGGCGGCACCACCGCTGCAATGGCAGCCGGTCTGCGCCATAGACCTTGAAGAGGAATCCGGCCAGGGGAAGACTTGTCCAGCCGTAGAGTTCCAGATTCATGTGCACCATGATCCACCGCCCGTAGGTCCATTCGCCGAGAAATCGATTGAGCCCGGGGAGCAGGAGCAAGATCGCGATCAGTACGCCGACGCCATTGGCGAAGACAAGCCAGAACAGCGCATGCCACACGGCGCTACGGATGGCTGGCGATGCTTCATGGAGAGGCGCGCCCACAGCGGATGCCGACATGCTATGCGGATAAGCGTTCATGGATCCTCCCGTCTCGCATCTCAAGCAGTCGGACGCAGCGTTCCGCCAGACTTCGATCGTGTGTGGCCATCAACAAGGTCACGCCCTCGGTTTTCGCCAGGTCGAGCAGCAGTTCAAAGACAGTTGCACTTGTATGTTCATCAAGCGAACCGGTTGGCTCGTCCGCCAGCAGAATCTTCGGCCGGTTCATCAATGCCCGGCAGAGCGCAGTGCGTTGGCGCTCACCGCCTGAAAGCTTCTGGATCTTTTGGTCGAGGCGATGACTGAGGCCAGTTCGCTCCGCAAGTTGCCGCAGGCGCGCCTGTGCCACGTGGCGATCGATTCCAGCTGCCACCGTTGGAATCAGGCAGTTCTCCGCGAGTGTGAGGTCGGGGATCAGATTGTGCAACTGAAAGACAAAACCCACTTCGTGACGAAGAAGGCGCAATAGATTCCGATGGCGGTTGATTTCGATCCCGTTGACCGCGACTCGCCCGCGATCGGGAGTGTCAAGGCCGCCGAAGAGATGGAGAAGCGTGCTCTTGCCGCATCCCGAAGGGCCGCAGAGCGCAATTGTCTGGCCCTGGCGCACTTCAAGGCTGACGCCTCGCAAAACCGTGATGGCCCCATCGTCATAACTCTTCCACACGCCCTCGCTGCGAAGGACAATATTCCCGCCATTGTCTGGTCTTGCTGGATTGATCATTCGAATCGAAGCGCCTCCACCGCGCGGACGCGCATGGCATAGACAGCGGGATAGAACGCTCCGGCAACGCCGGTGAACAATGCCAGCACGATCACAATCAGCAGAACCACAGGTTGCAGCGTCGTATCGACGTAGCCGTGAAGCGCAGGAACCAGCTTCAATGCAAACAGAAAGCATGTGCCGATCGATAGTCCAACCAGCGCGCCAAAGAATGAAACAATCGCGGACTCGCCGAAGATCATTGCCGCAAGCTGGACATTTGAAAAACCGTTTACGCGAAGAATGGCAATCTCGCGAATTCGCGTGAATACAGACATGATCATGGTGTTGGCCACGCCGAATCCGCCGAGCAGAAGGCCGCAACCGCCCACAGCCCAGGCGGTGGCCTTGAGAATCTTGAATTGCGAGTAGGAGCGCGTGAACTCCTGATCCTCCAGCGCGATGAGGCTCCCGTATCGCTGCTTTACCAGGCTCTTGAAAGCTGCGGCATCTTCCTTGTTGCGCAACTTGATGGTGATCACGGAAGAGGTCCCCTCCTTGTGAAAGAAGGTCTGCGCCGAGCCAAGCGGCAAGAAGACTCCGCCGTCTTCAAAGCCGTTTGCGGTTTTCAGAATGCCAATCACGTGAAACGTGGAATGGCCAATCTGTACATGGCTGTTGAGAGTCGCATCCAGAAACTCCGCAGCCCGCTCTCCGAGCACAACGTCGTCCGCGTGTTGCGCAAAGGCGAGTCGATCGCCTTGCAGCCAATCCGCCTTGCGAATACGGGCGTCCTCCGGCGTCACGCCAAAACAGGTAACGATCGGGTGGCCGGCACTGGACACAATCCCGAAGAGTACAGGATTGGCATGCAAGACCATCGGCCAACTGGCAATCTCGGCAACAGCGTTCGCGGGAACATTGCTGAAGAAGAGATCGGAGACGTTGCGTTCAAAAACGATGATCTCGCTGTCATTGGAGAGAATGCCGGAAAACATTCCAATCGCTCCCTGCAGGATGGTAACGACAGTCAACATCGCAGCTACGCTGAAGGCGATGCCGGCGACACTGATGAGCGACCGGATGCGATGCCGGCTGAGGTTGGTCCAGATGAGCCGCAGAAAGATCACGCGCGCTCTCCAGATGTAATCAGTTCGGCATTGCCGATAACACTCACCAACTCCGTTTGTAACTGGGTGCGGAGATTGCCGAGAAAAGACATGGAGGGCCGAACGACCAGGAGGCTGTTGAGGGTTTTATCCCCTGTCTTCAAAAAGCGGGCCAGGCGTTCGATGGCACGGGATGTCCCCATGGTCGCTGCAGAATTCGGCCGATCGAGAAGCAGATCGCGGGCAACCGTCTTTCCGGCCTCGGATGTGCTCTGAAGAATATCTTTCAGGTCGTCAACCATCTGATAGCTGAGGCCCCAATAAAGGGCGATCCGCTCAAGAAGTTGAATCTCGCGAGTCGACGCGCCACCCAGAATAGCCGGGAGCACAAGAGTGAGCCGGATCAGCGAGACGGTCTTGCCGCGCGCAATTTGTTCGGTGGTTTCGTGGTTATGAGGCAGGGATGCGTAATGCAGGTCTAGGCTCTGCCCATTGAGAAGCCCTTCGACTCCGAGACATTCCTCGATGTACGACAATGCCGATGCCTGGGAGTTCGATTCGGCCCCGCGGGCGGCGCGCCAGCACAGCGAGTAGGCACGATTGATGAAAGCGAGTGCCGTCAGGATCGCACCGGACTCACCGAAGACTTTATGAACACACGGAGCTCCGCGCCGTTCGGAAGCGTTGTCCATGCATGGCAGGTCGTCGAACAGCAGGGATGCGGTATGAAAATACTCGAGCGCAATGGCAAGATCTTTGGCCTGATCGCTCTCCAATCCATAGGCGATGGATGCCTGATAGACCATGCGAGGCCGGACCAGGCTGCCTGGGTTGTCCAGGACATGGCGTAGCGCCTCTTCCAGATGGGGATTCAGGGTTGCAGGAAGCGGCAAACCGGTCGCGAAGGCTTCCCGGTATCGAATGCTATCCAGTTCATGTAAAGCCAGATTCGTAGACAATCCGATTTTCGCCCCCGTCGGTAGCTCGCCCTCATCGTCGTCTCGGCCAGGTGACCTGTTGACTTAAGCCTTCACGCATTGAGATCATGCCTGATCATCAGACGAAAACACGACATCATTGGAAAGCGCGAGATTGAGCTTTCTACCATGACGATTTGTTCATCTTCCTCAACCCATCGATTTATGCGTTTCCATTGCCCTTGCCCGCGAAGTTCAGGCGCACCCCAAACACACTAAGCGCGCGGTAGCGGAATCATTCTTCAGGAGACCCGGATGTGGCATTCCAGCGTCCGTACATTCAAGCTTATGGAAGGCACATGACAGGCATCCGAAGCGAGAATGACAATGCGTTCATTTTCGAATCGTTCTGCCCAGCGCCTCGTTCAAAGATATACAAATGCGGTGAGTTAAGCCGAAAGGTCCTCAAAAATGTACTAATATCACCTCATGCGGCTCCTGTTGGTAGAAGACGAATTGGAGATACAGGACTTCCTGAGGCGCTCTTTGGAAGAGTCCGGATTTCAAGTGGATGCGGCATCGGATGGAAAGACCGCAGAACGGCGGGCGATCGAGGAGCATTATGACATTCTCATCGTCGACCTTGGATTGCCAGACCAGGATGGCATCAGCCTGATTTTGCGCTTGCGCCAGCTTGGAGTGAAGGCGCCAGTGCTGATTCTGTCGGCGCGGCGATCGGTTGATGACCGGGTTCGAGGTCTGGAGCAAGGTGGTGACGATTATCTGACGAAGCCATTCGCGCTTGCCGAATTGCTCGCACGGCTGCGAAATCTTCTCAAACGGAACAGCCCGGCAGCTACCGAAGCGACTCGGCTGACTGTTCTCGATCTCGAATTGGATCTACTGCGGCGCGAAGCTTCCCGTGGTGGGGAGATCCTGCAGTTGACCCCGCAGGAGTTTGTGCTACTCGAATATTTCTGCCGCAATGCAGGACGCGTGGTCACACGCTCCATGATTCTCGACAAGGTGTGGGGGATGCGCATTCAACCCGATACCAATGTCGTGGATGTCCATGTATATCGCTTGCGCGGCAAGGTAGATGGTAAAGGACAACAGCCACTGATTCGAACTATGCGAGGTGTGGGCTATGTCCTCAAGGACCGGTAGGTCGTCCATGCGGAGCGCGGCCTGGCGCATCTCGCTGTGGGCAACTCTCGCGTTTGCATGTGGCACATTGCTGGTGTTTGTCTTCCTACACCGTTTTGTGGCCGATGACATCCAGCGGCGCAGCGATGCCTGGCTGTCGGGCGAAGTAGAGGTCCTTGGCGATGTTGCGGAACGCACGCCCAGGAATGCGCTCTACGACCGTGTTGTAGGAGAAGTTGCGGAACTGGCCGGAAAGGAGGTTCCCAACAAGGTATTGGGTGAAAGCAGTTCCAACGACTCTGTATTCTTCCTCCAGACCGGGACCGACGGATCGCTCAGGTTGTGGGTGGGTGCCGGAGATGGCGCCGCCAATTTGAGAGCGATCAAGGCCGGCAATATTGATCCGGACCGGCCTGCTGACTTGCATGTGTTCGGGTTTGCGGTGCCCTTTCGTGTGGCTTCGATTCGCATCGACGACGGCAGCCGCATTTATCTGGGTTTGTCGGAACGAGACGAACTTCGGGTACTGAGGAGCTTTCGGGATCTCTTCTTTTTCTTGTGGCTCTTGATTGTTCTGCTCGGATTCGGCATCGTTTTTCTCACCACGAGGCGGGTGCTCAGCCACATAAGAAGGATTACCGAAGCTGCTTCCGGCATCGGGCATTCGGACCTGAACACGAGGGTACCCACGAGCAAGCGGAATGACGAAATTGCGCACCTTGCTCTGACCCTCAATCGCATGCTCGATCGAATCGAGAGTTCCATGCGGCAGTTGCATACGATCACGGATTCCCTTGCTCACGATTTGCGGAGTCCCTTGACCGCGATTCGAGGAAAGCTGGAAATGGCTTTATCTGCCGAGTCTCATGTGGAACAGATCGAGCCGATTGTCTCCGTCATTGAGGAACTGGACCGGCTCACAGATTTTCTCAACATGTCGCTGGACGTGGCAGAAGCCAAAGCGGACGCACTGCGTCTCACTCGGACCTATATTGATCTGGACGAATTGTTTCGGTCGATGATCGACCTCTACGAGCCCAGCATGTCGGAGATGGGTTTACAGATCAGGCTTCAAAGTGCAGGCCCATTAGACGTTGATGCGGATGCGGCGTCAATCCATCGCATGGTGGCCAACATCTTCGACAATGAACTCAAGCACCTGCCAGCCGGCTGCACCGTTGAGATTCAACTGCGTGCGGAAGAGGGATTTGCGAAGCTGATTGTGGAGGACAACGGGACGGGCTTTGATCCGGCGGTCAGTGCTCACCTTTTTGAGCGCAGGGTCAAAGGGCGAGACTCGAATGGTCACGGCCTTGGCCTCGCATTCATTGATGCGGTCGCGCGAGCGCACGGTGGAGCCGTGACGGCGACGAATCGTGAAACTGGTGGAGCACAGATCATCGTTTCTCTCCCGCTTGCCAACAGTGGCGCGCTGCGGAACGAAAGGGAAGCGCTTCCGCACAGTACGGATGCTCAGAGCGATTGATGGTCCAATTTCGTGCGCGAAAGGGACTTCTTTGGAGATTGCGCCTGCCTTGAGCAACCTACGATAGGGCGTTTCCGGGCTTTCATGCTTCTTGCGGACTCGCTCTCCGCCCTGCGTTTTGGACTTCAACTTGAACGAAGGCTGGAAGAAGCTGATGTAGAGACGGGAGCGATTGGCGGCATCCATTGCCATGCAGGGGACAGCCATCTTGGCCGGCAGAGCCGAGAAAATCCGCCGGGAAAGAATTCAGCGACGGAGACTCGGCAATCTCGATATTTGTGGCGAACTTAGACTTGTGCGATCAATTCCCTTGCTTCTTCCTCGCCTTTGAGCACTCGCAGGGCACCCTCGGCCAGCGCCTGGAGTTCGTCCTCTCCTGGATACACCGTGATCGGCGCGATCCAAGCGATCGCGTCCTTCAACTGCGCTACGAGTTTGCTGGAGTGTGCCATCCCGCCGGTGAGCAAGATTGCATCGACGTGTCCGCCGAGAACCGTTGCCATCTGGCCTATGTCCTTGGCCACCTGGTAGATCATGGCATCGAAGATCAGCCTGGCCTGCGTGTCGCCGGCCGCGATCCTTTCCTCTACCTCGCGCAGGTCCTTGGTGCCAAGGTAGGAATAAATGCCACCCTCGCGATTCAGCAGGTTCCACAACTCGTCCTCGGTATACCTACCGCTATAGCAAAGCTGGATAACTTTGAGAAGCGGCAGTCCGCCGGAGCGCTCGGTGGAGAAGGTCCCCTCACTGCCCGCATTGTTCGCATCCACCATGCGCCCGCCCTGGTGCGCGGAGATGGAGATGCCGCTGCCAAGATGGGCAACCACAAGACGCAGATTGCTGTAGGCTTCTCCATGCTCCCGCGCATAGCGCCTCGCCACGGCTTTGGTGTTGAGCGCGTGACAGAGCAGGTGGCGCTCCACCAGCGCTGAGCCGGAGATGCGTGCCACTTCGCTCCACTCGTCGACCCCTACCGGGTCCACGACGAATGAGCCGCACCCGGAGCGGGCCGCCAGGCGCTGGGCCAGAAAGGCCCCGAGATTCGATGCGTGCTCGCCGTAGCGCGCCAGTCGCAGGTCCTCGAGTATCTCCTGGTTCACACGGTAGGTGCCGCTGGGCAGCCCGCGAGTCAGGCCTCCGCGGCCCACCACCGCATCAAAGCCATTAAGCGGAGCGCCTTCTTCCAGCAGGACGCGTTCTATCGTTGACTGGCGGAAGTCAATCTGATCGAGGATCGGTCTGCCGCGAAAGGGCGCCATCTCTGCGTCCGTGTGGGAGATGTTGCGCACCAACTGTGGTTTGTCGCACAGGTACACCGCGAATTTTGTGGTTGCCGATCCGGGATTGATGACAAGAACACGGAACCTAGCACCTTGCACAAAGCACCCCCAAAGCGATGGCATTCACCTTGTCTTGCGCCGTCTCCACACGCGAGGGAATCAGGATAGGAATGCGCGCGCCCACTATGACGTGGCCGAATTGCATGCCGGCAATGAAGGTGATCGATTTGCCCAGCAGGTTCCCTGACTCGATGGTGGGAACCAGCAGGCAGTCAGCATGGCCGGCGACCGGATGGTGGATCCCTTTTGCTTTTGCGGCCCACGCCAGAAGCGCGTTATCCAGCGCGAGAGGCCCGAAGACTTCCGCGTCGCCGAACTCGCCGGCCTCGCACATCGCTGTTAGCTTTGCCGCATCGGTGGTCGAGACGATCCCGTCGGACACGAACTCGGTTGCGCTCATTACTGCAATCTTCGGCTTTGACACGCACAATTTCTCAAATGCCTCGATGGCGTTCCACGCGATCTGTTTCTTCTGCTCGAGCGTTGGTGCCGGGTTGAGTCCGCCGTCGGTAATGCCGACCAGCCGTGTCTGGCCCTCCTGCGTGTGCTCAAAGAATGCGATGTCGCTGAGCAGTCTTCTGGTGCGCAGCCCCTTTTCCTTATCAAGCACGGGACGCAGCAATTGGTCGGTGCGCAGGTGGCCTTTGAGAAGTGCGTCGAGTTCACCGGCGCGCGCCATTAGTACAGCTGTTTCTGCGGGGTTTTCGGCGGCTACCAATGGCGCTCCGGCAAGCAAGTCGTGCAGTCCGTGTTGCTCCGCACAGGCTCGGATGCGCGCCTCGTCCCCTATGAGCACGGGTTGCGCGATGTGCGCGCGCAGTGCACCGGCCGCGGCCTTCAGCGCCACCTCGTCCTCTGCCGCTACGATGCCGACACGCTTCAATGTGCCCTGACCCGCCCTTCTGCGTGCTTCTTCAAAGGTGCGCACCGCGCTTTCGTTCACGATCATATCCATCGTGCGATCTTCCTCTCTTTCGCCTCTTGGTTGGAGTTCCAAGCCAACAGGGACTGGCGTGCCGGTCGATCGGCAAGTTCGAGTGAGGCGAGCGCTCGCGAGTCGGAACCAATTCGGCGCATAAAGGTTTTGCAGACCTTTGTGCTGAAGGGCCAGAACCCGGTATTCACGCGGGTCCCGCGCCCTGCGCTCTCCTATTCGGTCCGACTTTTGTCTGGCCCCCCGTTTTGCAAGAAGCCCCAACTCACCGCTACGTCACGGCTGAGCTGATCGGCATCGGCGAGCGGCAGATGCGGCGATGGCGGACGCGGATGGATAAGCAGGGCTGTTAATTAAGTCGATGAAAACCTCTTGCCCAAGCTTCTTCCCGAGCGCGGAAGCAAGCTGCATGGCGGTCAGCAGATCGCCGCGTGCGATTTGCGCCAGATGCTCGGCCGGGCGACATCACTCCATGTTGTTGACAAACTGGTATGACAGGTACCCGAAACGGCGCTCCCGCCGGAATTCGGATGCGGGTCGCAATCAACATTATTTCAGCGGGTCCGCCGACAGCGTCCAGCCCTCTGTTGCGCCTTTGTTCTGTTCTTTGAGCCAGTCCATCAGCGGTTGGAAGTATTCCACGATCGCCGAGGCGTCGGCCTTGTCCGTCCCGGTCATAGCCTTCAGCGCCTCGGGCCACGGCTTGGAGCAGCCCATCTCCAGCATCGCATTCAGGCGCTTGCCGGCCTCCTTCGAGCCGTAAACCGAGCAGCGATTCAGCGGTCCCTTGTAGCCCGACGCCTGGCACATCGCACGGTAGAACTGGAACTGGTAGACGCGGGCCAGAAAGTAGCGCATGTAGGGCACGTTGCCAGGGATGTGGTACTTGGCGCCGGGATCGAAATCCGCCTCGCTTCGCGCCACCGGCGGCGCCACGCCCTGATATTTCTCGCGAAGCGTCCACCACGCGCTCTCGTAGTGTTCCGGTTTCACCTGGCCGGAGTAGATCTGCCAGCGCCACTTGTCGATGAGCAGGCCGAAGGGCAGGAACGCGATCTTGTCGAGCGCCGTGTGCAGAAGCAAGGGAATGTCGGCGCTGGGGGGCGGAACCTGGTCGATCAGGCCAAGTTTCTTGAGGTATTCCGGGGTTACATTCAGCGCGATCGAGTCGCCGATGGCCTCATGAAATCCGTCGTTGGCGCCGTCGCGAAAGAAGAACGGCTGGTTGCGATAGGCCATCTGGTAGTAGTTATGACCCAGCTCATGGTGTACGGTCACAAAGTCGTCGGCGGTGGGTTGAAAGCAGGCCTTGATGCGCACATCACGCGCGTAATCGATGTCCCAGGCGCTGGGGTGGCATACCACGTCGCGGTCCCGCGGATGAGACAGCATCGAACGTTTCCAGAACGTATCCGGCAATGCATCGAATCCAAGCGACTTGTAGAACCCTTCGCCATAGCGCACCAACTGCGGCGCGTCTGTGTTGCGCGCCTTCAGAATGCCGCCCAGGTCGTAGGGCAGCGGCCCGGAGGGCGGCGCAACCACGTCGTAGATGTTGCCCCACTCCTGCGCCCACATGTTCCCCAACAGGTGGGCTGGAATCATGCCGTCCGGCCGGCGCGCCGCATCGCCGTACTTCTGGATCAGCTTGCTCCGGACGTAGGTATGCAACTCGCGGTAGAGCGGCTCCACTTGTGTCCACAGCCGCTCGATCTCGGCCTGAAATTCATCGGGCGTCATATCGTACTGCGAGCGCCACAGCGCGCCAGTATCGGCGAAACCGAGTTCGCGCGCGCCCTGATTGCTGAGTTCTGCTAGCCGCGCAAAATTGCCGCGCATGGGCGGACCGACCGCGTGCCAACCCGCCCAAAGGGCCGCCAGCTCTTTTGGATCGCGGCTCTGCGCCATCTTTACATCGAGTTCGTCGATGCCCAGGCAGTGATCGGGATTCGCGTCTGGACAATACTTGCCGCGGCCATAGGCGGCGTCCAGCTCCGCGGCCTTCTGGGTGGTCTCTGCGCGCAGCGCGGGGTCTCGCGGTGCGGGCAGGCCGATGCTGAGCTTAAGCAACATCAGTTTGCGCGCTGCGTCGGGTGGCAGCGCCAGCCCATCGAAGCGCTGCGCCTCGTCAATCAGGGCGGTTTGCCGCGCGATCAGCTGGTCGTTGGCCTTGGCCAGCAGGGCCACCGTGTCGTCGGTGATGTAGGTCTCCTCCACCCACGAGGCACGCGATACATCGATATTGATCGCGCTCAGCTCTTTTTCTGCATTGTCGATGAAGGCAAGCGCCTCGCCGACGGTAGGCTTCGATGCGGTTGCGCTTTGCGCCGGAGCCGTCGAGACACAGCAAACAAGCCCGGCAAACGCTAGCAGAGAATACGGGAAACAACGAACACTGAAAGTCATGGCAAAGGGAATATAGCACGGGCAGCGGAACACCAACAATCGCGAGATTGGTATCGGTAGTGCCGTAGTATCAAGAAGGCGTCGGAGACAAGTCATCGATTTCAGTTACCGCGCTGTTCATTCCTTTTCAGAGGGTCTATGAGCGCATTGACAATTTTCGACGTGAATCCAGAGTTCGTTGAGGCTTTGGTCTTACTCCGGACCTGCCAAATCCGGTACTCCCGCCCGCTTCGTCAAGCGACTGCTTGACGAAGCAAACAGATTGGCGACTCATTCGAAATCGCTCATCTAACTCGGTTTGCGGCCGCAGATGCGTAGCCTCGGCAGATTGCCCCTTATAAACGTTAGCAATCTGCAAACCCTTCAAAAAGAGACAGTAGATTAGGTGTGTTGTACGTTCGATTTAGACGATGTTCCACTTCTAGGCAACCACCGCAGAATTTGCCAAAGATGACACCGGATCCACTCGATGCATGTTCATGGATTGGTTCAAATTTGGAGCGTGACAATTGAACATCTCCGCATCAGCTCTGATTGACGTTTTCGAAAGCTCTCCTCAAGGAGCGTCAGGAGTGAGGACAACGCCTGGTGCCTGAAGAACCGAAGGCGTTCGGTAACCGTTCCGAGCCAGATGCGATCCCATTTGCGCGTACATCGATTCATCCCTCGGCTGCATGGTGGCCAGTCCATCCACATAGCGGTTGTACATGCAGAACGCTGCGGCGATCAGCACCGTGTCATGAATCTCCATGTCAGTCGCGCCTTGTTCGCGGGCTGCTCGCACGGCGCTGGGCGTTACATTCTTGCCGCTGCTCTGCACCTGGCCCGCAATCACCAGCAGCCGCTTCAGCTTTTCTGAAATCGGCGCATGTTCAAAATCGGTGCGAACCTGCTTCACGGTCTCGCTGCTGCCCAGGTGGCAGGCTGCGGCCGCACCGTGACTGGTTTGGCAGAAAAAGCACTCGTTCAGCGACGACACATAGGTCGCAATCAGCTCCCGCTCGCCTCCCGACAGGCTGTTGGGCTCATGCAGCAGGACGTGCGCCAACTCTCGCATTGGGGCGGCCGTTTCGGGACGAAACGCAAAGGCAGAACTGATTCCGGGCAATTCGTCAGGCAAAGCAATGTGTGGCATCTTCAAGCTCCTTGGGTGGTGTGTTCCTGCTGCGGCAAGTATTCTTTGCTCATGGTGACGTAGCCTTCTTTCGCGGTCTTCTTCCCTCGCTGCCGATAGAGTTCTTCGTCGTGCGGCTGCCAGGTGTCGAGCCCGTCAACATAGCGGTTGTACATGCAGAACGCGGCCGCGATCAGCACCGTGTCGTGAATCTCCACATCGGTCGCACCTCCCTTGCGCGCCGCTTCAACGTCCGCCGAGGTCACCAGTTTGCCGCCCTTTTGCACCTTCCCGGCAATCCCCAACAGCGCCTTCAGTTTCTCCGAAATACCAGCATTGAGAAAATCGGTCTTCACGCAGCGAACCAGGTCCTCATCGCCATCAAGATGCGCCGCGGCAATTGCACCGTGAACGGTCTGGCAGAAATAGCAGTCGTTTTGCGATGAGACATATGTGGCAATCAACTCGCGTTCTCCTGGCGTGAGGGAGTTGGGAGCATGCAGCAGGACCTCGACCAGATCGTTGAGAGGCTTTGCGGTTTCCGGCCGAAATGCCATGGCTGCGCGGATGCCTTGCAGTCCTTCGGGAAGTCGAATGTGTGCCATGTATTTCCTCAGTTCCCTTCACAAGAGAGCGGCGAAGTACTCTGCCGCGCGTTGAGAAATTCGTGCAGCGGAAGCCCGCCAAGAATAACGACAACTCCCACCAGTGCAGGCAGTGGATTGTGCAGCAGAATCAGCAAACCGATGATGCCGCAAAATGCGATGAACAAAACCGGCGCGGCGGGAAAACACCACCCCTTGACCGGCTCGCGCATGCGGAACAGCGTGGTTGCCGTCAGTGCAAGAAAAAGAACCGCAGAGAAGATGATGTACGCCAATACACGATCGAAGGCGCCAAGAAACAGCACCGCCAGGGACAAACCTGTTTGCAGCAGAATCGCATTTGCGGGCGTGCCGAACCGCGGATGCAATTTCGCGAACGCCGGAAAGAACGCGCCGGTCTGCGCCATGGCGCGCGTCACACGCGGAGAAGCCATGGTGAGCGCGGCCATTCCGCCGAATACGCAAACCAGTACGCAGAGCGACAGCACTTTGGCTCCCGCCGCGCCAAAAAGAACTTCGCCAAACTGGGCCACGAACGCGGTATTGGATGTAAGGTGGTCGATGGGAAGGACGGCAAGGAATGCTGCGCTGATCGACAAATAAATCAATGTGACCAGCGCCACGCCGCCAAGAAATGCAAGCGGCAAGGTTCGCCTAGGGTTACGCACTTCGCCTGCAATTTTGCTTGCTTCCCACCACCCGCCGAAGCTGAAAAAGGCGCTGACAACCGCACCGGAGATTGCAGGAATCAATGCCTCTGCGCCAGAACGCCGGTCTGCAAAGGGCAGCAGGTTGCCGAGGTGCGCGTGCCCTGAAACCACGGCCCAACTCACCAGGGAGAACAGGATGAATAGCTTGAAAATATTGAGGATGGTCATCAGCCGGCCACTTAGGCGCGTGCCTACAAAGTTCACCACGCCGAAAATACAAAGGATCGATGCCGGGACAAATGCAATCGATCTCTTATCCAGTGGAAGCACCTGTGCAACATATGCCGAAGCGCCCACAGCAAGCGCGGCCGCCACTCCGGGGTACATCACGATGGAACTCATCCAGCCGTAGAGGAAGGCGATGCGATCTCCATAACCGGCGCGCAGATAAACATACTCTCCGCCCGACTCCGGAAATCGAATTGCCAGCTCGGCGTAACAAAGCGCCCCGCACATTGCCATCAGGGCCATGCCCATCCACACGAAGGCCAGCAGCAAGGGTGAGCCCAACGACTTGGCCATGGTCGCCGGGGTCAGGAAGATGCCAAGGGCGACCGATTCGCCGACGACAATTGCAATCGCAGCGGGCAGACCAAATTGTCTACGTTCAGCGGGGAAGGAGAACGACATATCGCACACTTTAACACCAAAAGAGCCAACAATTGGAAGCATTCTAAGGCCAAAAAAGGTGGAGAATAATCTCCACCGAAAGGGGGATGACCGATTCGTCGCTGGCCGCTAGAATTCGACTCGGTCAGGCTTCCCCTAGCCCGCCCATGGCCAGCGATTCCAATTGGCAATTCACTTTCGGCCGTTTCAGTCGGCCCTTTCCGGAGGTCTACCCCATGCGCAAGCTCGCGCTCTATCTATGCCTGTTTCTGTTCTTGATCACATCGGTGATCAGAGCACAAACGCCCAATTCAACCGTTTCAGGCATTGTCAAGGACTCGCAAGGCGCATTGGTTCAAGGGGCCATAGTGACTCTCACAAGCACCGCGCAGGGAACCATCCGCCAGAGCGTGACCAATTCAATCGGGGCTTATTCCATCCCCGATCTGACGCCCGGCGAGTATCGTTCTGAAGTCAGCTTCAAAGGGTTCTCGACCCTGCGTTATGCCAGCATCGTGTTGGAAGCGGGCCGGACTTTCACATTGGATTCCACCCTTGTTCCGGCAAGCCAGGAGACAACCGTGAATGTCACGGCGGCGAATCAGGCCGTCGATCTTGAGCAATCCATGCTGCAGGGGCAGATCAGTGAGAAGACCATCGAGAGCATTCCGCTCAACGGACGCAATTTTCTCGAACTTGCGTTTCTCATTCCCGGCAACCGCCCTGCGCCCACCTTCGATCCCACCAAGACCAACACGCTTGAGATCAGCTCTGCCGGCGGTTTTGGTCGCGGCGGCAACATCACCATCGATGGCGGCGACAATAACGACGAAGTGGTTGGCGGCACACTCTCGAATCTTCCCGAAGACTCCATCGGCGAATTTCAGATCGCGACTGCTCGGTTCACTGCTGAAGTCGGCCGCTCGGGCAACAGCATCATCAACATCATCAGCCGCGCCGGATCGAACAACTATCATGGCTCGGCCTTTCTCTTCGAGCGGAATCGCAATTTGCAGGCGCTGCCTGCAACATTCGATCGCAGCCTGCCGACTCCCGCCTTCGATCGTGAGCAATATGGCGGCTCTGTCGGCGGCCCGTTGAGCAAAGACAAACTCTTCTGGTTTTCGTCCGCCGAATATCGCAACCAGAATGCATCCATTCAGACCGGCATGCGGAACTTTGCAATGGGCACGATTCAAAACAATTCAGCGCCTGCGCCCTTACGCGATCTGCTGTGGTCGAATCGTGTGGACTACCACCTGAACGCGACGAACAGCCTGAACGCGCGCTACAGTTTGAATCGGTCCACCGACACCGCGCAGGCAAGCGCTTCGTCTTCCACACCGCTCAGCACTGGGGCGGAGCGGCAGAACTCGCTGAATCGTTTCAATTCGTTTGCGACAGGATGGACGAGCGTCCTGAGCCCCAGCCGCACCAACGAGCTTTCCTACCACTTCGATAATTTCTATAACGACATTCCGCCCTACCCGGGTTCCGCACCGCTGACCGATCCTGCGCTGAGCCTGACCAACGAGCTGATTTTTCCCGACCTTGCCGACGGCCCGAATTTCAACTTGCCGCAGATTACGCATCTCAACCGCAACCAGTTGCGGGACGGGCTCGCCATGGAGTTTGGCAAACACGCGCTCAAGGTTGGCGGCGAATTCCAACACTACACTGCGCACGGTATTATCAACCCCTTTGGCAATGGCACCGTCATCCTGGTTTCGGATTTTGGATTCGCCGACTTGAATGGCGACGGAACGGTCAACGACCTCGACATTCCAATCGCGGTTGGCATTCATAGCACCGGTCCTGTTGTGCCGGTTCCGATTCCGCAAGTTGGCGACTCGTATACGGCCTTCTATGCGCAAGACGACTGGCGGGTGCGGCCCAACCTCACATTCAATCTCGGACTGCGCTGGGAGTACGATTCCGATTTGACCGGCACCAGCAGCGACCACAATCCATGCCCGAATCTTACCGCCCTTCCCACCGAACCCTGCGTGTGGATGGCCAACGTCATTGATCTGAAAAAGAATCCCGACACCAAGGACTTTGGACCGCGCATTGGCTTTAGCTACGATCCGTTCAACCATGGAAAGACAGTGGTGCGCGGGGGCTACGGCATCTACTACGACCGCATCATTCTTGAAACGGGTGCGGAAGAGCGGGTGCAAAACGACCGTGCACTTGCAGTCACGCAGTATGCTGGCTCGGCCTGCTCGAATCCCAACATCCCAGCGCCGCCCAGTCTCGGACTCTGTTTTGCGCCGGGTTCAAGTTTTGTGCCGGGCACTCCAACGTTGGCGAATCCCTTCAGTGGTCCAAGCCAGACAGGCGGCGTGGGCATCATCGCCATGGGGCCAGACTCGCACCATCCGCTCTTCCAGCAAATGTCCCTTGGATTGCAGCAGGAGGTCGGCGGCAACTGGTTGCTCAGCGCAGACGCACTGCATGTCTTCGGTGAGCGGCAGTTGATTGGCAGTCTGCTGCGCACCACCAACTCCACATCGCCAGACATTTCATGTCCCGGCAACAACGTCGCCTGCACCATCACCGATCCGGTTACCGGCATCTCCGACAACATCACTTTGATTCAATCGGCAGCAAAGTCCTGGTATGACGGTCTACTGGTCAGCATCGCTCATCGCGAGACGCGCATCGGCAAGGTCGGCTACCAATACAACCTGAGCTACACACTCTCCAAGACTTTCGACTACTCCGATGACGATCAACTTACCAACAACAACGAAGATGAACAGGTGAATCTCGCCGAGGGCACTTCGGGACTGCGCAGAGAGAAAGGTTTTGCGCTTACCGATGAGCGCCATCGCCTGACCTTCTACGGAGACGCGCAACTTCCGCATGGATTCTCCATTGCGCCCATCTATACCTTCGGTTCCGGTGTGCCCGCGGATACATTTCTTCCCAGCACCGCGGTCAACGGCGCAAGCGGTGCGCGCTTGCCGCTTCTTCCGCGCAATGCATTGGGAAGAGAAGTGCAGAACAGCGACCAGCTGAACACCTGGATCGCTCGTTGGAATTCGCTGCCCGCGTGCCCTGGCGCTTATCCATGCCAGGCGGGCGGCCCGATTGCAAGTGTTCCTTCGCACATCAACTTCTTCAGCCCGTTAAGTTCGCTCGATTTGCGCGTCCGCAAGAAGTTCTCATTCGGCGACCGCGCCTCGCTCAGCCTGATGGCGGAAGGTTTCAATCTTGGAAATGAAGTGAACATTCGCGGCTCCAACACGGCCAATTACTCCGGCCGCAACATTTCCATCGGCGCATTGCAGGGCAGCACTCCGGTGCAAACCAATTTCTTTTCGCCGGTCAGTGTGGCCGGTGGGTTCTTTGGCTCGGGCGGTCCACGGGCTTTTCAGTTCGCAACGCGGATTGAGTTTTAAGAGGAGCGCAGATGGCGTTGCCCGAGTATGCGAGAATTGCAGCTTTGCAAAGAGAACCCAGGCAGCAGCAGCCTGCGAACCTGCATTTGATTGAAGAGAGCTCGGCCACCGGGGAGGTGGCCGAGCTTTATAACCATTTCCGCACCCATTTCGGCAGGCCCGATGTGCCGGGAATTCTCAAGTGCTTCGCGACCCATCCGCCATTGCTCAAGCACATGATGGATCTCTCGGAGAGCGTGATTTTCTCTGAAGGCCACTTGACCCGCAAACACAAGGAGATGATCGCGATACTGGTCTCTCAGCAGAATGCGTGCCCCTATTGCGTAGACAGTCACGCCTATTTCTTGCGCGTGAACGGCGGTTCCTTGCAAGCCCTCACCGCCATTCAGGCCAACCATCTCCATTCACCCGCATTGACACATGCCGAGCAAGCGTTGCTGGGCTTTGTCACGATGGTCAATCGCGAGTCTCACAGGATTGGTCCCGCGGACGTAGAGCGGCTGCGACAATCCGGATGGAGCGACGCACAGGCTGGCGAGGCCGTTCACGTGGCTTCGCTCTTCGCTGCTTTCAACCGCGTCGCCAACGCATTCGGCCTTGGATCGCAAGGTTTGCTCGACCTCTTTGAGGTCGAAGCGGAAGCTGCATCTGGCCCGGACACAATCGCGAAAGGAACGGCCCCATGAACACAATGAAGGTTGGTGTCGAATCGAATGCGCCGTCGATGTTTCTTGCTGAGGTCGAGAACAATCCGCAACCCAGCCCCTACTTCGATTTGATTGCAGCGGCGAAGTCTTCCGGCTCGGAGTACTGGCGCATATGGAACCTGCTTGCGTTCCGTCCGAAAATAGCGGATCACCTGGCTCGTCTATCGCACCAGATCATGCATGAAGAAGCACCGATCAGTGTCGCCTTGCGCGAATTGATCGCCACCTATACCTCGTCGCTCAATCGTTGCGAGTTCTGCATGAAGGCTCATGCGGCTGTGGCTGTTCACCTCTACAAGGACGAGGCTCTGGTGTGGAGCGTGGTGCATGACCTGGAGAAGTCGCTCCTGCCGGAGCAGGACAAGGCGATGCTTCGCTTCGTGCACAAGGTAACGCTCAACTCAGGCTCGATCGATGAAGCGGATGTTGCCATGGTGCGCGCCGCCGGATGGGACGACACTTCGATCTTCTACGCGATCGCCGTTTGTGCGCTGTTCAACTTTTATAATCGTTTTGTCTCCGCAAACGGAGTCAAGCCTGTCTCAGACCAGGCATTTCGCCGGCTCGGTGCGAGAATGGCAGAGAAAGGTTACGTACGCGAATGATTGCCTGTCGTCAAAAATCGAAAGGTTCATTGTTCTGTGCGCACAAGCTTGCATTTGGATTGGTGCTGTTGTCAACTCTCTTGGCCGCACTCAATGCAGTCGCACAGCCCGTCTCCAGTCAGCCGCGGCACACGTTCTTTCATGTGTCTCTGGATAGTTCCTTTTCAGTACCTGTCTCAGGCCGGCTGCTTCTTTTCATCGCGCCTGCTTCCGGCGACGGCGCTCAGGTCGACATTAACATGATGTTGCCGGAGAGTGTCTACGTTGCCGCGAAGGAAGTGTCTCGCCTCGCGCCTGGAGAGTCGATCGATATCGATGCAGACGACGTTGTCTTCCCTCGGCCGCTTACTCAAGCCGCCGCTGGAAGCTACCGGGCCCAGGCCGTGCTTGATGTCGCCCATAATTACAACTACGTCGGCCGAGCTCCAGGCGACTACATTACTTCCCCGGTCTCTATCGATCTTCCATTCTCTGCGACGCCCGCACTGGCTCTTGCGAAGGTCGTTCCCGATCCGCCGGACCCGCTTGCTCAGCGGCCGGATGTGAATGCGGCGCTCAAGCCGCTGGACTTTGTCAGCCCTGCGCTGACGCGCTTTTGGGGGCGCCAGATTCACATGCGCGGCTGGGTGTTGTTGCCGCCCGGCTATGACGGTCACACCAAAGATCACTACCCAACCGTGTATTTCACCCACGGCTTCGGCGGCACGTTGCGAGGCCTCCGCTCGCGCTATGCTCCGGTTCTCTACGACCGTATGAAGCAGGAAAAGATGCCGGAGATGATCTGGGTGTTGCTGGATGAAAGCAGCCCTACCGGCACGCATGAGTTCGCCGATTCAGTGAACAATGGGCCGTGGGGAACAGCTCTGACCACCGAACTCATCCCCAATATCGAAGCAGCCTATCGCATGGACGCGCGCACCTCCGGGCGCTTTCTGCAAGGACATTCTTCCGGAGGCTGGGCAACCCTGTGGCTGCAGACTCACTATCCCAAAGTCTTCGGAGGCACCTGGTCCACCTCGCCCGATCCGAGCGACTTTCATGAGTTCAGCACGATCGATATTTATGCCCCGCGCGCAAACTTCTACCATGCACCCGGCGGTGCACCGAATCCAATCCTGCGCGATCACGGTCAGCCGCACGCCACCATGCAACAACTCGCCGGACTGGAGTCGGTGCTTGGCGATTACGGCGGCCAGCTTGCGTCGTTTGAGTGGGTTTTTTCTCCGCGCGGACCCGATGGCCGGCCGGAGCCGCTCTTCAACCGCGCCACAGGCGATATCGATCCAACCGTGGCGGCCTCTTGGCGCAGTCACTACGATATCGTCGAATACCTGCGTGGCAATTGGAAGACGCTTGGCCCGGATCTGCAGGGAAAAATCCATCTGATCGTTGGCACTGATGACACGTTCTATCTGGATGGCGCGGCGCACAGTCTTGAATCGACCTTGAAGCAGCTCGGCGGGGATCCACATTTCACTTTTCTGCCCGGCCGCTCCCATTTCAATGTCTATGTTGAAGGAGACGACCGCTGGGCGCTCTTTGACCGGATTGCAGCAGAGATGTACAAAATCGCCCGGCCTGCCCAGTAACACCGTTGAGTCGTTGTTGGAGAGAAATTCGGTGCCGTGTCGCTGCCCCATCCTTTCCCGCGTATTCTGCGGGAAAGGGTGGGAAACAATGCCTATGGCTCTTGGGTTCAGCAATTGTGGATCCACTGTAGTTCTGAATTGGCGAGTTGGCGGCTGTATCGGCGAGTTCTCCATCGTCCAGAGTTTGCAAAGGTCGATGGAGTTGCGTGCGCGTCAGGCAAGCGTTTGCAGCAGCCAATAGTGGAAGCCGTCGATGATGGCCATCAGGGCGGCCTGGTTCATGTCACTGCTGACGCCTGCCGTCACCCAGGGATCGTGGCCATCGGCGTGGAAGCTGACGGTGACGCGGACGTAGGCGGCCGAGTCATGCGCGGAGACATCCACGGCGGTGACGCTGAAGGTGCCCAGGCGCATCTGAGCGAGCGAGGGATACCACTTCTCCAGTTCGCGGCGCATGGCGCGGGTCATGGCGTCGACGGGGCCTGCACCCTCGGCGCGGGTGGTGACCAGCTTTCCCTCGTCTACCGACATGGTCATGAAAGCCTGCACAAAGCGGGTTCCCGCTTCGTCGGACTCGTCGAAGACCCGCCAGCTTCTTACGCTGAAGCGGTTGGGGAGGGTATTGAGCACCTTCATGCAGGCGAGGCGGAAAGAGACTTCGCTGGTGGTGAAACCGCCGCTTTCGATCATCGGCTGGTTGTCATCCATCAGGGTCTGGGCCTGGGTGGAATCGAGGGCTACGCCCAGCGATTCGGAGAGCAGCATGATGTTGGCCCGGCCCGACTGTCCGTTGACGCCGATGGCGGGGACCGCACCGACTCGAGCGGGATCGCACCAGAGATAGGCCCCCGGGTTTTTGCGCTCGCTGCTGCCGTGCATGCCTGCCCAGGTGCCAAACGCTCCGGTACCCACAATCGGCGCGCCGTGCGGAACCTCAAGCCCGAAAGCTCCATAAGCCGAGTGGGCGAGACCGACCAAGCCGGGAAGCGATGCGGAGGGAACGAATTCGGCTTCGCCGCGCAACTGCATGCTGCCGACCACGGTGGTGAGGTTGACGTTGCCGCAGCGCTCGCCGGTGCCCAGCAAGGTGCCCTGAATCTGGGCCGCGCCGGCCAGCACGGCCGCGCGGGCATTGGCGACGCCGAGACCGCGATCGGTGTGACCGTGAAATCCGACTTTGACTTCGGGGAAATCGCGTGTGAGGCCGCCGATCACATGGGCGACCTCTTCCGGACTGGCTCCGCCGGTGGTGTCGCAGACGACGAGACGGCTGACCTTCTGAGCGGCGCATTGGGCCACCATTTGCTGGAAGTAGTCCACACTGCGGCGATTGAAATCGGGATCGCAAACGATGCCGTTCTCGCGGCGTCCGCAACAGGCATCCATGGCGTGCTCAAGATCGATGAAGACTTCGAGGCCGTTGTCGTGCAGGCACGCGATGGTTTCATAGGCCATGAGCAGGTTTTCTTCGGGAGTGGTTTCGAGGGAGCGCGTGACGTCGAGAAGGCGCGATTTGACGACGATGACGGCGACTGGGACGTGCTTCCTGTGGCCGATCATCAACCGCACGTCGGGCCAGTCCTGGACTTTGGTTCCGCGGCCGCGGGAACGGCCAAAGAGGGCCAGGCTCATGACGCCGGTGTCTATGCCGGAAAGCGCGCTGGTGATGTCGCACACAAACTGGTTGGCGCCGGCAAAGCCGATCTCCGCGTAGCGAACCCCAAAGCCGGCCATGCGCTGCAAAAGCGCAACGGCGTTGGGTACGGAGATCTCAAGGTTGGGCTGCTGCAATCCGTCGCGGAGACTGGTATCGAACAGCTCGACTTTTCTGGTTCCGGTTTCCTGCATGTGTCCCTGCACCCGTGGCGAATGCGTCGCGTGGATTGTCTGCGAATGGATTTCCGATTCCCCATGATACCTCTCCGGCTGCACCATGAGGGCTGGGTGGCCTCACAGACGGTGGCAGCGAGCTTCCTTTTGACAGGAATATTGATTCGGCAACAAAACACTATGTGGGTGCCCCATCCTTTCCCGCGTATTTTGCGGGAAAGGGTGGGGAGCAACGACACTCTTTTCTTGCCGGATCAATGCCCGCAAAGGAAACGCGGCGAAGGAAGGGTGGGGCCTCCGGAGCTTGTGCTTACAACATGGATCAAGAAGCAGGCGCGAAAATCTCGCGCAGCAGGGCAATCGCTTCGGGAATGGCGGCGCGCACTGAGGAGGATAACGTGGCTTCGATCTTTTCTTGCTGAAAATCGGATGAGAGATCGAAAGATTCGGCCCCCACGGAGACGGCAAGGACGCGGCCGGGTGTGCGTCCGTAGAGATATTGGGTAAGCGCCAGAAGCCCGGCGGGGGGGAGATGATGCGAGAGAGCCTGCGGCACCTCTGGAGCAGCTTCCACGTTCATCGAGCTGACCTCGCCGGGCGCGGCCGACGCCGAAGCGTCCACAAATACGGCCACGTTCGCATGGCAGAGAAGTTCGGCCATTTCCGGGCCAAACTGATGAGCGAAGACGATTTCGACGTCGGCAAAAGCAGGATCGTGGCGGATGGATTCGGCGATTACCCAGGCGACTCCGTCATCGCCACGCAGCGGGTTGCCACAGGCGAGGATCAGGTTGTCTTGAGGGGATGATTCCAAAAACTTGTCTCCGGGCTCGGAATACGGTGGGAGTTCGAAACATCTGCATTACACGGATTGGACCGTTGAGAGGTGAGGTTTTCCAGGTACCCAAGCCTCAAGCCGGAAGAACGAAAACGCTGGCCAGTGCAACGAGTGCTGTGACCGTGTATTTTCGCAATTTACCTCACACTTTGGGTGCCCCAGGTGCCTCGCATTTGGGCACCTGGGAAAGCACAAAGCTGCTCGGTCAAGGCGCTAGCGGTGCACCTCCGCGAGGATCTCGCCGGCTTTGGACCTCAACTCGATGGAAAGCGGCATCTGGCCGAGGGCGTGGGTGGAGCAGCTGAGGCAGGGATCAAAAGTGCGCACCACCGCTTCGACACGATTGAGAATGCCCTCGGTGAACTTGGCCCCCTTGATGTAGTGCTTGGCGGCCTGCAGGATTCCCTCGTTCATGGCGTTGTTGTTCTGCCCGGTGGCGATGACGAGGTTGGCCCAGGTGATGAGGCCGTTCTCGTCCACCTTGTAGTGGTGCATGAGGACGCCGCGCGGGGCTTCGCTGATGCCCGCGCCTTCAAAACGGTTGACTCCCGCGGCGGCGCGCACATGGGTGTCGAGAATCTGCGGGTCCGCGAGAATCCGTTCGATCTTCTCGATGCCGTAGAGCATTTCGACGAGGCGCGCGTGGTGGTAGTGGAATGAGCTTTGGACGGGCCCTTTGGCAAGGTGCTTGAACTCGACGAGCGCCTTGTCGGCCTTTGGCGTACCCATGGATTTGGCGATGTTGAGGCGCGCCAGCGGTCCGACGCGGTAACTGCCCTGCGGGTAGCCGAGCGGCTTGTAGTAGGCAAATTTGGTAAAGCTGTACGGCTCGACAGCCTCGCCGATGATCTCGGTATAGCGCTGTGCGTTGATGCCGTCTTCGATGATCGCGCCGGTGGGGTCGATCAGGCGCAGGGTGCCGTCGGTGAACTCCACGGAATCGTCGTCGTTGACAAGGCTCATGTAGTTGGACGGGAAGTTGGCGAAGACCTCGATCTCGTCCGCGAAGCTGTCGGAGATTGTGTTGTAGGCGGCCAGAGCCATCTTGAGGTTCTTGTGGGCCTCGGGAATCATGGCGAGGATCTGGTCGCGCTTGGCGGCGCTGAGCGGTTCGGTGACGCCGCCCGGAACGACCCAGCCGGGATGAATGCGCTTGTTGCCGAGCAGTTCGATGATGTGCTGGCCAAAACGGCGCAATGCGACGCCGGCGCGGCCCAACTCGGGCTTGGCCGCGACCACTCCAAAGATGTGGCGCTGCTTGGGATCGGACTCCATGCCAAGGAGCAGATCGGGCGAGGCGAGATAGAAGAAACTCAAGGCGTGCGACTGGACCATCTGGGCGAGATTCAACACGCGCCGAAGCTGGGCGGCGGTGTGGGGAATTCGGACCGACATGACGGCTTCGCAGGCTTTGGCCGAGGCGATGAGATGAGAGACCGGGCAGATGCCGCAGACCCGCGCCATGAGGCTGGGCATTTCGTAGAAGGGACGGCCCTGCACGAAGCGCTCGAAACCACGCACCTGCGTGACGTGGAACTGCGCGCCCTCGACATCTCCCTGGTCGTTGAGCTGGATGGTGATCTTGCCGTGCCCTTCGAGGCGAGTGACGGGATCGATGGTGATGGTTTGACTCATGGTGAAAGCTCCAATTGAAGAGGCTCAGGCTCCAAATCGTGTGAGGGCAGAGATGTCGAGCGCCGCCACGGTGACCAGTGCGGTCAGCGCCGAATTGAAAGTTGCGGCCGAAGGCGGACAACCAGGCAGAAATACGTCGACCTTGACGTACTCGTGGATGGGACGCACGATCGGGAGCAGCTTGGGGACCACGACGCAGGGAATCTGCGGCTGGGCGCTGACGTTTTCGATGTAGGCGCGATTGAGGATCGCATCGGGCCCCATGGGGTTGCGCATGGAGGGAACATTGCCGGTGATGGCGCAGTCGCCCATGGCGATCAGGAGCTTGGTGTGGGCGCGGATCTTGCGGATCTTGTTTTCGTCGTCCACCGAAGCCACGGCTCCCTCGACGAGGGCGATGTCCACCTCTTCCGGATAATCTTTCGCGTCGACCAGTGGACTGTAGACCAGTTCAACCATCTCCGCGATTTCGAGCAGCCGCTCATCCATATCGAGAAAGGACATATGGCAGCCCGAGCATCCATCCAGCCAGACCGTTGCCAATTTCAGTTTGCTCATTGCGCTTCCCTCATGAGGTTCAGGTAAGGCAGAAATTCGGGATGTTTCGGATGCACTGTGCCGACCTTGTTCTTTTCGAACAAAGCGCCGGTAGGACAGACCTGGACGCATTTACCGCAACGCGTACAGGTGGAGTCTCCCCAGGGCTCGTGCAGGTCGGTGATGACCACCGAGTCGATGCCGCGGCCCATTACATCCCAGACATGCGCGCCTTCAATCTCCGCACAGACACGCACGCAGCGGGTGCAGAGAATGCAGCGGTTGTGGTCGGCGGTGAAGCGCTCGTTGGAGGCATCCACCGTCAGCAGCGGATTGCGGTAAGGCAGGCGCACATGGGTGAGTCCCTGCTCCTGCCCGAGCGCCTGCAATTCGCACTGGCCGTTGGAGACGCAGACCGAGCAAATGTGGTTGCGTTCGGCGAAGAGCAACTCAAGAATAGTGCGGCGATGCTTCTTGAGGCGCTCGCTGGTGGTGCTGACTTCCATGCCTTCTTCAACGGTGGTGACGCAGGCAGGAAAGAGCTTGCGGCTGCCCTTGACTTCGATGAGGCAGAGCCGGCAAGCGCCCACGCTGCTGAGCCCTTCCAGATGGCAGAGGGTGGGAATCTTGATGCCGTTTTCGCGGGCCACGTCGAGGATGGTTTCACCGGCGCGGGCGCTGACTTCGCGGCCGTCGATGACCAGGGTTTTAACGTCCACAGCAACGCTCATGCCAACACCTCCTCAGGCGTCTGGATGGTGCAAACGCCGGCCGGGCAGCGCTTGTTCGCAATATGCTCGATATATTCATTGCGGAAGTAGCGCAGCGTGCTGAGTACCGGATTCGGAGCGGTCTGCCCGAGTCCGCAAAGGCTGGTCTCCTTGACGGTGGCGCAGAGATCTTCGAGCAGTTCCAGATCCGACATGCTTCCGGCGCCTTCGCAGATGCGGGTGAGGAGCGTGTGCATCTGGGCGGTTCCGGCGCGGCAAGGAATGCACTTGCCGCAGGACTCGGTCATGCAGAACTCGATGAAGAAACGAGCCACATTGACCATGCAGGAGGTGTCGTCCATGACGATCATGCCGCCGGAGCCCATGATGGAGCCGACCTGCACGAGCGATTCATAGGTGACCTGCAGGTCGAGATGCTCACTGGGAATGCAGCCGCCGGACGGGCCGCCGGTTTGGACCGCCTTGAAGGTGTGGCCGTTGGGAACGCCGCCGCCGATGTCGTCGATGATCTGGCGGAGGGTGATGCCCATGGGCACTTCGACCAGGCCGGAGTTGACGATCTTGCCGGTGAGGGCAAAGACCTTGGTTCCCTTGCTGCGGCCGACGCCCATGCTGCTGAACCACTCGCCGCCCCTGCGCAGGATGGGCGCAATGTTGGCGAAGGTTTCGACATTATTGATGAGCGTGGGCTTGCCCCACAAGCCGCTGACGGCCGGATAGGGCGGCCTGGGCTTGGGATTGCCGCGACGGCCTTCGATGGAGGCGATCAGCGCGGTCTCTTCACCGCAGACAAATGCGCCCGCGCCGAGGCGGATTTCGACATCGAAGCAGAAGGGAGTGTTGCAGATGTTGTTGCCAAGCAGGCCGCGGCGGCGGGCTTCGCGCAGGCCGGTGGTGAGCCGGGCGACCGCTAATGGATACTCTGCGCGCACATAGATGAATCCCTTGCTTGCGCCGACCGCATAGGCGGCAATAGCCATGCCTTCGATGACCCGGTGCGGGTCGCCTTCCATCACGCTGCGATCCATGAATGCACCGGGGTCGCCCTCGTCGCCGTTGCAGATGACGTATTTGAGATCGCCGCCGGCCTTGGCCACCGTGCCCCACTTGAGGCCGGTGGGATAACCGCCGCCGCCGCGCCCACGCAATTCGCTCTCGGTGAGCAGCTGAATCACGTCGCCGGAAGTCATTTCGGTGAGGGCCTTGACCAGTGCCTGGTAGCCTTCGCGGGCGATGTAATCGTCGATCTTCTCGGGATCGATGTGGCCGGCATTTTCAAGCACCACGCGCATCTGCTGGTCGAAGTGCTCGCGCAGATCGCATTGCAGTCCCGGTACTGGTTCCCCGCCCAGGCTGTTGACAATGGCCTCGGCGTCGGAGGCCTTTACATGGCGATAGAGCGTGTCTTCTGGATCGACCGCCACCAGCGGACCGGCCGAGCAGGGTCCCATGCAACTGGTGCGTCGGACCAGTACCTTCTTGCCGGAGACCGCGACAGCCTTGGCAAGCTCTTCTTTCAACTGGCTCGCGCCCTGGCTGAAGCAGGCCAGATCCATGCAGACGTTGATTTCGTGGTCGTATTTCGCGTTTTCCTGGCGAACGCTTTCCGCGATCTGTTCGAGCTCTTCAATGTTCATTCGACGGCCCACCTTTCCAGTTGCGCGATCAGCAGTTCGCCGTTCATCTCGCCGGCGACTTCGCCATCGGCGAGCACCACGGGAGCGCGGCTGCAAGCGCCCACGCAACGGGCCTTGACGAGGCCGATCAGCATGTCTTTGGTGGTTTCACCGGCGCGGATGCCGAGGTGCTTTTCCGCCTTGTCCAGCAGCATGTCGGCGCCCTTGATGTAACAGGCGGTGCCGGCGCAGATGGTGACGGTGTGCTTGCCCGGAGGCTTGAGGCTGAAGTAGTGGTAGAAAGTGGCGACGCCGTACGCCTGGCTCAAGGGCACGCGCAGCGACCGCGCGACAAAACGGATCGACTCGTCGTCGAGATACCCGAACGAAGACTGCACGGTATGAAGAGTTTCAATCAGCGCGTGACGGTTGTATCCGTTCTTGCGCATCGCGCCGCTCACGATCTTCCACCGCTTGTCATCGGAAGGAAGTGACGGCATCGGGTAGAGAGCCATAGAATCCTCCTGCACTTTCTGGGACCGGAACGCGCGCCAGCGCTGCCAAGGAGGATGTACTTGCGACTACGCCACGCATAGGGCGGCGACGGAACGCGCACACTTCAAGAGGGCGACGGAAAATCATCCCTCGGGAGTGCGCCAAAACTATAGTGCCCGGACCCCATGGTTGTCACCTTCGGATTGTGGCAGGGGGTGGGAAAGGTTTGGCGTGCGCGGGCGGAGAGCAGTGCTCAGGAAGGTGGAGTGAGAACGTGGACCGGGAGGTCCACGCTACAGCCGTCCGGGAGGCCGGCGGTACTTGTTACTGCCGGGAGCGATTCGCTTCAGATCGGAAGGCGAAATGGAATCAACGCCTTAATCGGACGGTGGCGACGACGGAGCGAAACGCCTGAGGGGAGCGGCGAAGGCGGGTTGCGACGGCATTTCGCCAGCCGCAAGAATTTGGGTGACGACCCGGTTGCGCGCGACAACAGACGGGCGTATCTTCTTCTTCATTAGTTTGGAGCCTGCTATGCGCCCGTCCGATTCCCCCATCAGGGACGCCGCGCCTTTAGCCGAGCACGAACCGGCCGAAGCCGCCCATTCGCCGCTGGAGAAACTGTTCGACATCTCCCCCGACGCGATTTTTGTCACGGATACTCAAGGAGTCATTCGTGGCGCCAACCCGCGAGCCGCGGAGCTGTTTGGTCACACCCAGGTTGAGATGTTCGGCATGCCGGTGGAGAACCTGATGCCGCAGCGGTTTCGCTCCCGGCACACCCACCACCGCGAGAACTTCTCCGCCTCTCCGTACGCGCGCCAGATGGGCGTGGCGATGAATACGCTGGGCTTGCGCAAGGACGGCAGCGAGTTCCCGGTGGACGTCATGCTCAAGCCAGTCGAGACCAGTTCCGGACCGGTAGTGCTGGCCTTTCTGCGGGATATGAGCGAGCAGCGGCTGGCCCAGGACGCGCTGAGGCGGAGCGATATCGAGCTGCGGTCGATCCTGGATGTGGTCCAGGACTACGCCATCCTGTTGCTCGACGCGGATGGATGCGTGGCGACGTGGAGCCCCGGCGCGGAGCGGTTGCAGGGTTATCCCGCAGAGGAAATCGTAGGGCTGAATTACGCGCGCTTCTTCACGCAGGAAGATATCGACCGGGGCAGGCCCGCGGAGTTGCTGCGCCTGGCCGCCGCGCGGGGCCGGGTGGAGGAAGAGGGGTGGCGGGTGCGCCGGGATGGCTCCCGCTTCTGGGCAAACAGCGTTCTGGCAGCGATCCGCGACGATACCGGCGCAATTTCCGGGTACGCCAAGGTGGCGCGCGACTTCAGCGACCGCATGCATGCGTCGGAAGCGGTGATGCAGCAGTTGACCAGCGCGGTGATGGCCAATCTGGACGTGCGCAAGCTGTTGAGCGCTATCTCGGCCAGCGTGGCCGACCTGATCCCCCACGAATGCGCCACGCTTGGCCTTTTCGATCCGGCAACGAACGGGTTGATGTTCCAGTTCCTGGGCGGCAACCAGGGCGGGATGCGGCGCGGAGACCGGCGTTTGCCTTTGGAGGGATCTCCGGATGGCGAGGCATTCAGCAGCCGTATGCCGGTGCTGCTGGAAAGGATCGAGGGATCGCGCTTCGACGAGGAAAACCTGCACCACATGACCGCGCTGGGCATGCAGTCCGGATGCTGGGTGCCGTTGGTTTACAGCGGAAACGCGATCGGCACGCTGGCGATTGCGAGCCGCCGCGAAGCCGCATTTTCTTTCCGGGATCAGGAGATGCTGGCGCAGGTGGCCCGGCCGGTGGCGATGGCGGTGAACAACGCCAATGTCTTCCGCCAGATCACCGAGCTGCGCGACCGGCTGCGCGAAGAGAAGCAATACCTGGAAGAAGAGATCAACATTGCCAACCACTTCGACGAGGTGGTGGGGGAGAGCACCGGGTTGCGGCTGGTGCTGTCGGAGATCGAGACGGTGGCCCCGACCGACGCCACGGTTCTTATTCAGGGCGAAACGGGAACGGGCAAGGAACTGCTGGCGCGCGCGATTCACCGCCTGAGCCCGCGCAGCGATCGTACCTTCATCAAGCTCAACTGCGCCGCGATTCCGGCCGGGCTGCTGGAGAGCGAATTGTTCGGGCACGAGAAGGGAGCGTTTACGGGGGCCATCGCGCGCAAACTGGGCAGGCTGGAACTGGCCCACGAGGGGACGCTGTTTCTGGACGAAGTGGGCGAACTCCCGCTGGATCTGCAGCCTAAACTGCTGCGCGCATTGCAGGAGCGCGAGATTGAACGGCTGGGCGGCAACCGGTCGATCCCGATCAACATCCGGCTGATCGCGGCGACCAATCGCGATCTGGCCAAAATGGTGGCGGAGAAGCAGTTCCGCGACGACCTCTATTACCGGTTGAAGGTCTTTCCGGTATTTGCTCCGCCGCTGCGCGAGCGGGTCGAAGATATTCCGGCGCTGGTTCGTCATTTTGTATCGGCGCACAGCAGGCGCATGGGCAAGTCGATCGAGACAATTCCCGAAGAGACGATGCAGGCCTTGATGAGGTGGCCGTGGCCGGGCAACATCCGCGAGCTGGAGAATTTTCTGGAGCGGGCGGTGATCCTGACACGCGGACAGGTTCTGTATGTTCCTCTTGCGGAGTTGCAGACGGAAGCGGAGCACCAGAGCGCGGAACTGGAAGATCCCACCCTGCTGGCGGCAGAGCGGGAGCATATCTTGAAAGTGCTGCGCGAGGCCGGGGGACAGATCGGCGGTTCCGACGGCGCAGCCACGCGGCTTGGACTGAAGCGGACCACCCTGAATTCCAAACTAAAGAAGCTCGGCATCGAGCGCAGTGACTATATGCAGTCTTCGTGACGGCATTTCGTCCTTGCCTCTTCGTCACGCACGCGCCGTTGGCCGGTACAGGCTCAGTCTGCTCCGGCCAACTCCTTTCGTTGCAACCCGCCCAGGAATTCAAAAGTCGCAAGCGATTTGGCACTTCCCGTGCAATAGATAAAGGCGGCGCGGGATGGGCCGTTCAATGCTGCGAATCACACTACACGAAACCGACGATGCGATGGTGATCCAACTGGAAGGGCGGATTGCCGGCCCATGGGCAGACGAACTCAGCCGAACCTGGCAGGAGACCGCACCGCGCCTGCCTTCAACCAATCTTTCGCTCGATCTGTGCAACGTAACCTACGCGGATGCGCACGGCATACAAGTGCTCAAGGAAATCTACCAGCAGTCGGGCGCGAAGCTCTTCGGCAGAACGCCGTGGAACCAGTATCTTGTCGAGGAAGTGAAAGCCGTTCCAGCAGAGTGAACCTGTCCCAATCCTTTTCCGGGAGATGCCAGCGATGAAGGACTCACACGGCAACAAGGAAACAAAGGTTCGTGGCGGCGAAGTGCTCGACAGGCTGCAGCCGGCGGTTGCACAAGAGTTGCAATCCATGGCGCGCACCGTGTCTTATCCATCGGGCGTGGTCCTGTTCTCAGAGATGGAAGCGCCGGAGAGCGTATTCGTGGTGCTTTGCGGCGACATCAAGCTCTCGATCAATTCGCGCGACGGGCGGCGGCTCATTCTTCACATTGCGGGAAAAGGCGAGATTGTCGGCCTGGCTTCCGCTCTTTCCGGCACACCCTACGAGGTGACCGCGGAAACACTTTATCCGGCCAAGCTTGGGGTGATCAGCCGCAGCGAGTTTCTGGGAGTCCTGCTGCGCCACCCGGAGGCCTACCAGACCCTGATCGAAGAGATGAGCCGGCAATTCACCAAGGCCTGCGAACAATTACGCACCCTGGGCCTTTCTTCGAGCGTTCCGCAGAAGCTTGCCCGCCTGCTGCTGGAGTGGAGCGAGAACGGGCAGGTGAGCGAAGCCGGATCGCGCTTTCATTTCGCGCTGACGCACCAGGAAATCGGCGAGTTCATCGGCGCCACCCGCGAGACTGTGACGCGCACCCTGAGCGAGTTCAAGAACCGCCAACTGATCGCGTTTCATGGCTCAACCCTCACCATACCCAGCAAGATTGCCCTGGAAAATTACGCCTGTGGCTGAAGCGCAGGACCTGCCCGATTCGACGATTTGATTCAGCACGGATGCCGCGCGGCCTCGTCCGCGGGGCGACGAGTCAGAAGGTCATGGGGTTCTGCAGGGAATAGCGCGTACAAGTTGCTGAAGATGCGGATTTAACCGTGCCCTGATACAAAGCCCTTTTCAAGAGAGTTTTCGGGGATCGACATTCCTCGTGGGCCGACAACGCGTGCGCAGCTACCCGAAAAAGCGGGGGCGCTTGCGCAGATCCCGAGCGGTTTACGATGAGGGATGGAAGAGCGCTAAACGTGATTCAAATCACATGCTCTCGGGGGCGGCTGAGCTGATTCTAATGGCAGAGATCCGATTTTCCGGGTCGGCGGCTTCCCAGCAAGACCAGCACTTCGATAGGATAGAGCGCACTGTCCAGAGAACCACTGGACAGGTACGCACCCTGAGGCAAGTTCCCTCGGGGGCTCAAGCCCACGTTGATCCTATTACGTTTGCGGTACGGCCAAAGCCGCGCCCATTCAAAACATTGCCTTCATCGGAAGAACTCTACAAGGCCCAACTCAGAGGAAACGGAGCAAATCATGCGCATTGCGATCATAGGTGGAGGCATTGGGGGGCTGGCGGCTGCCTATGAACTGGAACTGGCGCGCGCAGGTGGCTCCGAGGTCGAGTTCGTCCTGTTCGAGGCGCGGGAGCGGCTGGGCGGCGTGCTGTCTACCGAGATTGTGGACGGCACGGTGCTGGAGCGCGGGCCCGATTCCTTCATTTCCGAGAAGCCAGCGGCGGCAGCATTGTGCAGGGAACTGGGCCTTGGCTCGGAATTGACGCCGTCCAACGACGAAGCGCGCAAGACGTTCATTGTGGTGAAGAACCGGCTGGTACCGCTGCCCGACGGGTTGATGTTCCTGATTCCGACCAAGCTGATTCCGACGGCTTTGACACGGCTGTTCAGCCTGCCGACCAAGATTCGCATGGGAATGGAACTGCTGCTGCCCCCGCGACCCAGCGGCGTGGAAGACGAGACCGTGGCCTCTCTGGTGGAGAGGCACTTTGGCAAGGAAGCCGTGGAGCGGCTGGCCGATCCGCTGCTTTCGGGAATCTATGGCGGCGATGCCACGCAGTTGAGCGCCCGCGCGGTGCTGCCCCGCATGGTGGAGATGGAGACGAAATACGGCTCCTTGGTCCGCGGCATGTTGGCCGGCCACCGGAAGATGCAGCAAATGGCCAAGGCCGCTAAAAACGGGGGCGGTCCGGCCAGAACGCCGGGGGCGATCTTTACCACGCTGCGCGGTGGGATGCAGCAGCTTGTGGACGCATTGACGGCGCGGATCGACGCCGGCTCGGTTCGCCTGAACACCCCGGTCAGCACGCTGCAAAAAGACGGGCAAGGATGGATTCTGACCGCCAACGGCGCAGAGGAAAGATTCGATGCCGTGATCATGGCCACATCGGCCTGGGCGGTGAGCAAACTGCTGCAGGGCGTGGATGCCACGCTCGCCGAGGATTTGGGCGGGATTCCTTACTCTTCGTCGGTTACGGTGAACCTGGTGTACGACGAGGCGAAGCTGGGCAATCTGCCCGAGGGCTTCGGCTTTCTGGTTCCCGCGTGCGAAGGCAGGGCGATGCTGGCCTGCACCTTTGTGCATCGCAAGTTCCTCGGCCGCACAGCCCCTGGGAAGGCGGTTTTGCGCGCGTTCCTGGGTGGAATGCGGAACGAGGGAATGCTCGAGGAATCGGACGAAGCACTGGTGGCAATTGTGCGCCGCGATCTGCAAGAGATTCTGGGCAAGCGGGTTGCGGGGATCGGCATCGAGCCGGAGCACACTCAAGTCTCGCGCTGGCGGCGGGCCATGGCGCAATACGCCCCCGGGCATGACGAGCGGAACAAGCGAATCACAGAGCGAGCGGCGCAGTTGCCAGGCCTGCGGCTGGCGGGCAATGCGTACGATGGCATCGGGATTCCGGACTGCATCCGGCTGGGCCGCAAGGCGGCCAAGGAGCTGGCGGCGGAGAGCCGCGCGGCTGCATCTTCCATTCGCAATTGATCCAGCAACACAATCTTGTATGAGTGCCCCTCCCTCCCCGCGTATTTTGCGGGAAAGGGAGGGGAACCATGACGCTCATTTCTTGCCGAGTCGATATTGTCGTGACCACATGAATTCGTAATTCCGCATCGAAGTTTGGGTGCCCCAGGTGCCTCGCTTTTGGGCACCTGGGATGGCACAAATCTATCCTGCAGTACTAAGCGCAAAACTAAAGCGAAACCAGAGTTGGTGTATCCCGAAAGCACTGCACCAAAGTCGACGCGACCATCAGGGAGCGGCGACCTTGCACGAGACTCATCGGGCCACAGGAACTCTGGTTTCGCTCTAAATGCGCGCCCATGGTGAGACACGCGCGGTTTCACCCCCCTCCTGCTGTTTCTTCCCCTGAGAATCGGCAACGCCGGTGGACGACTGGATCGCGCGTCGGTTTTCGGCGACGGTTTCTTCCCAGGCCGTCCCGTCATGGGAGACGTGCGCCGGGACTGTGACGCCGATTCGTTGAACCGGAAGCTGCCGCCGGGAATCTAAATGGCCAGCCGGCTCGTCTAGAGAAAGACTGGCGCATAGCATAGGCCGGCACCGCTCCACTCGTCCCCACCCAATCGAAGCGATTTCATGGAATCAGGAGAGAAGTTTTGCCAGAGCTGCAATCCCCGGCCGGGTCTGAAGCCGGAACGAAGACACTGAGCAATCCCCAGCCGGCGCTGTTGGCCGCGGCATGGAAGCCGCGCGTGAATCCATGGCTGATTGCGGCCACCGTGGCGCTGGCGGCGTTCATGGAGGTGCTGGACACCTCCATCGCCAACGTGGCCTTGCCGCACATTGCCGGCAGCCTGGGCGCGAGCACCAACCAGGGAACCTGGGTGCTGACCAGCTACCTGGTGGCGAACGCCATCGTGCTGCCGATCGGCGCCTGGGCCTCAAGCGTGATGGGACGGCGCAATTTCTTCCTTCTTTGCATCGTGGTGTTCACGGTGTCCAGCTTTCTGTGCGGGGCAGCGCCGTCGCTGCCGATGCTGCTGGTGTTCCGGGTGATCCAGGGCGCGGGCGGCGGCGGCATGCAGCCGATGGCGCAGGCGATCATGGCCGACTCGTTCGAGCCGCACAAGCGCGGGCAGGCATTCGCCCTCTACGGGCTGGTGGCGGTTCTGGCCCCCTCGATCGGGCCGACGCTGGGCGGCTGGATTACCGACAACTTCAACTGGCGGTGGATATTCTTCATCAACATTCCGGTGGGTATTCTGGCCTGGGTGCTGGTGAGCCGGCTGGTGGAAGATCCGCCCTGGATCAAGGGCGACCGTTCCCGCCTGCGCAACATTGATTACGTAGGGCTGAGCTTCCTGATCATCGCCATGGGCGGTTTGCAGATCATGCTGGACAAGGGCGAAGAGAAAGACTGGTTCGCATCGAACTACGTCTGCTTTTTCGCAGCGCTGTTCGTGATCGGCATCGTCGGACTGGTGGTGTGGGAATGGAATCACAAGAGCCCGCTGATCAACTTGAAGCTCTTCCGTTTCAGGAACTTCGCCATCTGCTGTTTTCTGATGATGCTGGTGGGCGGGGTGCTGAACGCCAACACTGTATTGATGCCGCAGTTCACGCAGCAACTGCTGGGCTGGACGGCTACCACCGCCGGGCTGGCGCTGACCGCGGGCGGCGTAACGCTGGTGATCGTGATGCCCATTGCCGGCTACGCTACCGGTAAGGTGGCCGCGCGCTACCTGGCAATGGCCGGCTTCTGTCTGTTCGTGCTCACCTTCCGGTATGCGGTGTACGCGACTACCCTGGACATGACTTTCGGGGCCGCGTCTTGGCTGCGCGTGATTCAGATGATGCCGCTTCCGTTCTGCTTCATCTCCATTACCACCGCGGCCTACGTGGGAATGCCGACGGAGGAGAGCAACCAGGTTGCGGGCCTGATCAACTTTGTGCGCAACATCGGCGGCAGCATCCTGATCGCGGTCACCAATGCGCAGGTAACCAGCCGCGCCACGTGGCATCAATCGCACCTGCAGAATGCGATGATCCCGGGCAGTCAGGCTTTCCAGCAGCACGTGCAGACAATGACCGGATTCTTCAGCAATAACTTCGGCGGTCCCAATGGCGCCGGAATGGCGGTGGCCTCGATCTACAGCCAGTTGAACCGGCAGGCAATGATGCAAGGCTACCAGGATGTGTACATGGAGCTTTCGTGGATGTCGGTGGTACTGGTGCTGCTGGCGTTTCTGCTGAGCAAGAACCGCCCGGGCGAAGGTTCGGGAGCGGCAGCGGTGCACTAAGGAGAAACAGAATCACAAGTTAAACAAAAAGAACATCGTAAAGCCCCATCCTGGGCGCAAGGACACAAGCGCGCCGAGGGTGGGCTCCCGCTGTTTCATCCCTCCGCGAGTCGGAAACACATGTGGTGGACTGACAAGGAACAGCGTGGACCGGGAGACCGGCGTACCTCCTTTTGCCGCTGGGAAACGGGCGAGAGTTCGCAAGGAAAAAGTTGATGCCATCAACAAGATTGGCGCGATTGATTCGCGCCATTCGAAGCGATCAGAAGTTCCCTCCACGGCTGTTACATTAGATGGAAATCCACATGGATCCACCTGAAGGTTGATGCATGGGGACCGATGAAGAGAACAATGCGGTTGGGGGAGAGTTGCGTATCGAGGGCCTCCCGCGAGCGTGGTCTGGCAGGTGGTTCGATGAAGCGCGCAATCAGGCAACACCTGTTGATTCCGGCAACAGCTGCGATCCTGCTGACCGGGTGCGGCGGCGTGGCAGGCTATCTGCTGGCTCGCGCGCATACGACGCATGCGCTGTTTGAAAAGGTGGAGGCGGATGCTGTTCAGAATGGAGAGGTGATCTCGTCTTTTCTGGATGAGTCGCGCGCGCTGCTCGCCGTTCTCAATCATCCCAGCCAGTCCTTCTGCTCCGACAGCGAAATCGATTACTTCCGGCAACTGGTTTTCCGCACCCAGAATCTGCGCGATATGGGGCGGATTCGCGACGGCAGGCTGGAGTGTTCGGCGCTGTTTGGCAGCAAGCACCTGCCCGGCACGCAGTACCAGCCCTCCTTGACGCAAGTGGACGGGACCAGGATTTACCGGAATATCCCTCCCTACGTATCGGACAAGGCAATCGTCTTTGTGCTGCAGCAGGGCGAATCCTATGTGGTGGAGGATCCCAACTACGACTCTCATATTCAGCAGGTGAGCCCGAATACCGAGATCACCATGCTCAATGTGGCCAGCCAGCGGAAAGAGCGCCCCAACGGGATGCCATCCGCGATTCCGGGCGCGGTGAAGGATAGGGATTGGAGCGGAAATGTGGGCGATCTGCTCTATGTAACCCGCTGCGTGCCGCGGGACTACATTTGCTCGAGCGCTTACGGATCGCTGCACGCAGCGCTGTGGAACGATCGTGGCACAGTGTTCTCCTACGCGGCGCTGGGCAGCTTGATCTTTGTGGTACCGGTGCTGGTTCTGTGGCTGATTCGCCTGCGCAATCGCACCATGAGCAGCCAGTTGCGCAGGGCGATCCGGCAGGACAAGGTAAGGCTGGTCTACCAGCCGATTCTGGATCTCAACACCGGACGGGTAGTGGAAGCTGAGGCGCTGGCTCGCTGGACCGATGAGGACGGCTTCGAGGTGAGCCCCGAGGTCTTTGTGCGGCTCGCCGAGGAGCGTGGCTTTGTGGGCGAGCTGACCGCAATGGTGGTGCGCCAGGCACTGCGCGACTTCAGGGAACTGCTGCGCAGCGGAACCGGCTTTCGCCTCAACGTCAATGTTTCGGCGTCCGACCTGGCCGACCCGAGTTTTCTGCCCATGCTGGAGCGCTCACTGGCCGCAACGGACGTGGAGCCGCAATTCCTGGCGATTGAGCTGACGGAGAGCTCGACGGCGCGCAAACACCTGGCGATCGAGACGATTCGCAGGCTTCGCGAACGCGGGCACTGCGTACAACTGGACGATTTTGGAACCGGCTATTCGAGCCTGGCCTATCTGAAGGACCTGGCGGTCGATGCTTTGAAGATCGACCGGTCGTTCACGCAGGCGATCGGGACCGAAGCCATAATCGGCACGATTCTGCCCCAGATTCTCGCCATGGCCGAGGCTCTGGACTTGCAGGTCATCGTGGAAGGGATCGAAACCGAGGAACAGGCCAGTTATTTTTCGGCCATGGACCGACCCATGCTGGGCCAGGGCTGGTTATTCGGGCGGCCGGTGCCCGCAGATATCTTTCATGCCAATCTGGTGTCGGCAGAGGCCAAGGCGGAAAGCCTTGTCCGCTCTGTCTGATTCCGGCCGCAACGGTATCTCCTTCCATTGTTCATGGAAAGCAGATGCGGGTGGGGCGCCCACAGGTTCGCGGGTCGGATCAACAAAAAGCTTCAGTCGGAACCGGAAGCGTCCGTATTTGAGCGTTCCCAGACCATCGCGTCGAAGCGGTGCGCACAGTTGTATCCCTCGGCGTTGTAAAGGGCGATGGCGTCGGTATTGGCTTCAGTCACGGTGAGAGAGATCTCGATGACGCCCTGGCGCATGAAACGGTGCGCGGCGACCGAGAGCAGCAAGCGCGCTAGCCCCTTGCGGCGGAATTCGGGGTGAACGCAGATCTGGGTGATATGGCCGCTCTCTGAGCTGACCCGCGAACCCAGCACCAGGGCCACCAGCTCGCGGCTGGCCCGCTCAACCACCACGTGAGAAACCTGCGGAGAGAACGCGCCGCAGCCGGAATAGCGCACGATGTTGTTGAGAAAGCGCAGCGAGCCGTAAACGGTGCGGTACTGATCGTTGATCAGGCTATCCGGGTGTCCGCGATAGGCCTCGCAAATCAGGCGGCCGGCCGGGTTGAGGTCCTCGTCGCGCCACGGCCGCAACTCCAGATTGCCCCACAGAGTAGTGCCGGGCTCGCGCCAGAATCCTTCCAGCTTCTGCATCATGAACAGGCGGCAGAAGCTGCGGAAGCCGGCCTCGCGGAAGGTTTCCATTTGAAAGCCGGTAGGTTGCAGCAGCAATTGCGACTCGATGCGGTCCACCTGGGGAGAATTGAGCAGCGTTTCGAGCAGGTGCTTGAGCAAAGTGTGCTCGACTTCGCTGGACGCCGCGAAATGCTCGGAGGACTCGGGATCGGCCTCCACCGACGAGGGCAGGGCGAAGACGTCGCCGATGACCGCCTTGGTTTCTTCGTAGACACAGAAGGCGTAGCCGGTGACGATGCCATCTTCCATGGCCGCGTAGCCGGGCAGCATGTGGCCGTCAAGGTATTGCATCAGGAGGCGGGCAGAGGCGCGGTAGTCCCAGTGCAGGCGCTGCCGCCACAGATCGCCTTCGACCTCGAGCACAGGGCGCAGCAAGGGCGCTGTGAAGTGCCGCAGGTCGAGGATCTCGATGGAAACGCCCGATGTCATGCTTCTCCCCAAGGCTGAGCCGCTTCGCAAAAGAGGGGAAAATCCCCCGTTCGGCTACAGCTGTTCCAGGAATGGTGTACCTCGGAGGCACTCCCCGCAAGTCGACGCGAGCACTAGCGAGTGGCGACCCTGAATGAACTCCGATTGGGTATAGCTTTCCTGGAACCGCTCTAGCTCTCCGGAAACGCATCCACCGCATTTCGCCTCTTGGCCACTTTGCCACGAGTTGCTGCCAAGTGCAACTAAACAACAGATTTTCTATCTGCTTCCAACCAGATAGACGACCAGCCCCTGCTCCGGCCACGCGAAAAGTTGTTCATAGGGACGCCCTTCCAGGTACTTTTCGAGAGCGGCGGGGGTGTGCAAGTCGACACCGCCGCGGCCGGTAACGCGCGCCACCAGCACATGCTGCTCGTCGGGCACTCCGGTGTCCTCGTAGTTGACGACCTCATGATTCTGATAGAAGGAAAGCCCATACTCCACATCGCGGCGCACACGGTAGACAGCAACCGTCACACCCGGCGCAACCGCCTGCAGGCGCTGCGCCAAAGGCCGCGCGGAGTAGGAGCGGTCGAGCAGGTGAATGACCTGCTTGGAAGCGCTCACGGGAGGAATCCCGAAGAACGGCCCCATTCCATACAGATAGACAACCAAAACCATCAGCACCGCACTGGTGACCAGGCGGAGACGCGCCACTCCAAAGCCCTTGACCACTACCAGAATCAATAAAGATGCGCCCGATGCCGCCAGGACTGAAGCCACCAGCTTCGGCCAGGGCGGCATCAGCGCTCCGTGGGGCGCCACGTACCAGGGCAGAAGCAGCGCAAAAAGGGTCATGACCCCACACAGGACCGCATGTCCGATGAGCACAAAGCGGTTCAGCTTCTGCTGCCGGCAGCGGAAGAGAAAGTCGCCGGTGAGGATGGTGATGGGAGGAATGGCAGGAAGGATATAGCCGGGCAGCTTGGACTTCGAGAAAGAGAAGAAAATGATGGGGATAAGCGCCCAGAGGACGAGGAACTCCGGAAAGGCATCGCCGGGGCGGCCGGCGCAAGGCTTGCACTCGCTGGAGCGGCGCGCCTTCCACTCGCAGAGCGAGGTCAGGACGCCGTCGAAGAACGCGCGCACCGCAATCACGGTCCAGGGCATGGTAGCCAGCAGCACCACGAGCAGGTAATACCAGATTGGCTGCGAATGCTGGAATTTGTCGGTGGCAAAGCGCTCCAGATTGTGTTCCAGGAAGAATTCCTGGAAAAAGGTCGGGTTCTGATGCTGCACGGCGATAAACCAGGGCAGCACCATGGCCAGATAGAGCACGATTCCCGGCCACCAGATGGAACGGCGCAGGATGGACCAATCCCGCCGCAGTGCGGCAAAGGCGGCGACGATGGTGAGAGCCAGGAAAGGCGCCACCGGCCCCTTGGCCAGGGTTCCCACACCTGTGAAGAAATAAATGTCGAAGAGCCAGAATTTGGAGTCGGTCTCGTACCAGGCATACCAGCCGAGCAGGCCGATAGCTAGCGGAGCTGCCAACTGCATATCGGTGGATGCGCCGCGGGAAAATCCGATGATGCCGGCGCAGGCGGCGGTGATCAGAGCCGCGTCCAGATGTCCGCCGGGGCGGAATCGTCGCATATGCAGGTAAATGAGCGCGATCATGATGAACGCAAAGCTGGCCGAGGGCAGGCGGGCGCTCCAGTCGTGCACGCCGAACTCCTGGAAGACGAACATCGCGCGCCAATAGTAGAGAGCCGGCTTTTCCAGCCAGGGGTGCCCGTAGAGGTAGGGCGTGACGCAGGCGCTGAGGCGGTCTTTGACGGTGTGCGCACTGTCGAACCGGCCCAGCATCTCGTGGGCAATCTGGGCGTAGCGGGGCTCGTCGGCACCCACCAGCCCGAGGCCGTCGCCGCCCATCCAGGGGGTAAGGCCATAGAAAAGGAAGAAGGAAGTAAAGAGAAGAAACACCGCCGCTTCGCAGACGGTGGCCCAGCAAGGCAGCCGATTGCGCCAGTTCCGGGGCGAATCCGGGGCAGAAGGTTCCAGCGTGATTTCCACTTTCAGCTATTCTCCAACGGGTGGTCTTCGCCTGCTCCGCAAAATACTGAATCAGCTGGCATCGGCCCTACCCCAGAAAAAGGGCGAGCCCAGCCACTGCTCCCCTGCCGCCGGATTGGAAAGCGAAGGCGGGGAGTCTGTTTCAACAGGGACAAGGCTAACAGATTCGGGGAGAATCTCAAGAATCTCATAAGGTTCCCGTGCCTCGAATTTTGCTCTATGCCGCAGATGCGCGGAACTTCGTCGGGCGAGGGCGCATTTGGCTGTCGCGTGTGCAGGTCAGCGACGCCCGCATGCACCGGCCCGGAACAAGTCGATACCAAGCCGGGCTTCGCAGTTGCAACATCCGCGCAATCCTACTCTGACACTTCCGCTGGGGCCGGTTGAGCTGGAGCAGCGGCGGCATCGGGCTCGCTGGGAGCGGGAGCCGCAGCCCCCTGCCGAGCGCGCTTGCGGGATCGGTTCATCAGCTCGTCGATGCGCGCTTGAAAGCGCCCGGAACGGTCGGCCAGGAAACTCAGGTCCGGCACGTGGCGCACGCCCATGCGCTCTTTCAACGCGACGCGGATATAGCCTTTGGCTGCTTCGAGTCCGGCCACGGTTGCGGCTTCTGCCTTCTCGATGTCCTTGGTCGCGCTATCCAGGGCGACGTAAACCCGCGCCGACTTCGCGCCGGGATTGAGCGCCACTTCGCTGACATAGCAGAGTCCGATCCGCGGGTCGGAGAGTTCGCCGTCGATCATGGTGCTGATTTCTTCGCGCAGCGTTTCCGCCACCCGGTCCTGATGATGCTTGCGCGCTCTGTGCTCCGGCATTTCCTTGCTCCTCGAACTCCTGGATCCCGCCGCGAAGCGGTTACCTCTTTATGTTACGCCGAGAGCCTGCGGGGCCGCAGCGGGGCTCGTCCGGGCAGATGCACAAGCCCGTGGCGAAAAGCGCAGTCGATCGCTCAAAACGTTTCCAGTGAGCCGATTAGATCGAAACCGGAGTTTCGCCGCCCCAGTCAGTTCGATTCCGGATCGCCGCTGCCGGTACACTTGGTGCTCCCGGCCTCGTTGCACCCGATTCTCTGGCGGAAGGCTGTCAGCTTTCGATGTAATCCCAGAAGGTGTCGGCAAGTTCCGCGCCCAGTTCGTTGGTCATGCGCCGCGCCGCTCGCTCCACCTCCTCGATCAGGCCGTGCAGGTAATCGCGGGAGCGGGAAATAGCCACGATACTCAAGGTGGCCGACTGCCAGGTGACCGCCTCATCCATCTCGGCGATCGAGACGTTGAACCCCTGGCGGAGTTGATCTTTGAGCGAACGCACCACATGGCGACGGTCTTTCAGCGACTGTGCGTGCTCGATGCGGATTTCCAGATTCAATTGCGCCACCGGCATGGCATCTCCGCGATTAGAACGGCTCCCGAGTCTTCGTGCCCTTGCTGGAATCGTGCAAGGTGTAATTTTCTTGGGAAAATGACACTTCAGAGCATCGCTTCCTGGATACAGCAACTCTGGAGCCGCTATACCCCGCCAGTGTAAGTCCATTTATCTTTGCAGGGTAGCGATTTCGTGCGGCCAGTCCCCGAGTCGGCAACCCGGCAGTGAAACCGGCGCTGCTGACCCACGGTCGATGAAATTGTAGCGCCGGCCATCTCGCCGGTCCCCCGGCCATAACCCTGGCCGTTCCTGCTCTAAATTTCTCATCCACAAATTCCGCATCCGCCGTTACACTATTTTCCAAAACCTTCAGGAGCGAATCGTGACCCCAACCAACACCTTCGATTCCCGAATCGACGCCTACATCGCCAAATCCAAGCCCTTCGCGCAGCCTCTCCTCAATCACCTGCGCGAACTGGTCCACAATGCCTGTCCCGGCGTCGTCGAAACTATCAAGTGGAGCCGCCCCTTCTTCGAATATAGGGGCGTGATCCTCGGCAACATGTCCGCCTTCAAAGAGCATTGCAGCTTCGGCTTTTGGGGCGAAGAGATCGCTTCCGTGCTGCGCGAGGCAAAAGTCCTAAGGCCTGACGCCATGGGCTCGCTCGGGCGGCTCACGCGTATCGAAGACCTGCCCCCCAGCAAGCAGATGCTCGAATTGATTCGCAGTGCGGCTGATTTCATTGACAGAGGTCTATACACAAGTCCTATTGCCGCACGGCACAAGGTGGCAAAAGCTCCCGTGCCCGCTGTCGAAGCGCCTCCCGAATTCACCATCGCGCTCAAGGCCAACAAGAGGGCCTCCGCTGCCTTCGCCGCCTTCAGCCCCAGTTGCAAACGAGAATACGTCGGGTGGATCGCCGAAGCCAAGCGGGCTGAGACGCGCGAAAAGCGCATCACCGCTGCCATCGATCGGATCAGTGAAGGCAAGCACCGCAACTGAAAATGCCGGAATTGCGAACCCCAGTTGGAACGCCACTTCACCGGCAGGGCCGTTGGTGCTTGATTGATCGCGAAAGTCTGAACTGGATTCAGCCATCGGCTGGCTACAGCGGTTCCCCAATTGCTGTACTTAGGAACCACTGACCTGAGGTGGCTTTTTCCTCAACAAAACACTACCTTTCGCAGGACTAAAAAGGGCACGTGAATGATGGAACCGCGCTAAGGTCGGCGGATTCTTCCCGCAGCATTCATCATTTGAATTGCTCCTTGTGAATGAGCGACATCGGTTCGTTCGAATTCTCGCTGGTGCGGCTGTCACTCGGACGCTGTGTCAAGGGCAATTCGAAGCTCAGTATAAGCCTCTACCAATTGATCCAAACGAAAAGAACGATTGAGTCCGCTGGGATTCGGCAGGACCCAGGTTTTGGATCCGCCAAGCAGCACGTCTTGTTTGCCCCAAGATACGAACTTCCTTGAGAAGATCGCCGCAAAGGCAGGCTTTCCGAGAAATGCAACATATCTTGGAGAGTAGCGTGCAATCTTTGCAGACAGACCGGATGCCGCACGCTCGAATTCATCCGTCGACAGTTGGTCCGCGCGCGATGTGGGTCTGTCGACCGCACTGGTAATTCCGCATCGATAATTCAAAATCGACTCACCATTTTCCGGAGCAATCTCTTCCCCTGCAAAACCAGCCAGATGGATCGCCTTCCAGAATCGGTTTCCCCGTCCAGCGAAGTGATGACCGAGCACCGCCGACACAAGGCCGGGATTGATGCCGCAAAACACCACCCGTAAATCTGGCGCGAGAATATCCCGTAAACCAGGGATAACGATCTTCGATGTGGTCGCTTCCATAGCACCTCATTGATGGTCTCTACCGCTGACACCCTTTTGGATTAGATAATTGCATCCAGGATTCATTGTTGACCGTCTGGTCAGTCAGTAGTATAGTTCCTTTTGGGAGCAAATATGCAATCCAATGGAGCAGTGGCAGCAGCGCCCTCTCGCAGCCAGAAGCGGGACAGAGACGTGACCATACCGGCGATTCTGGCCGCGGCAGAGATTGAGTTCGCCCGATATGGTTTTGCCACGGCGCGCACGGAGAGCATCGCGGCGCGGGCAAATGTAGTAAAGGGCCTGATTTTTCACTATTTCAAGAGCAAAGAAGGGTTGTATGAGGCGGTCCTGGTACGGGCCTACCAGCCGCTGAGCGAGGCGCTCGATAAGTCATTCGATAAAGACCTCAGCGCTACGGACGCTCTGCTGACCTTGGTGGAGAGACTGTTGGCCGTAATGACAGAGCAACCACTGTCGCCCGCTCTTCTCATGTTGCAGAGCATTCAAGGCGGGGGCGAGCACTTTCGTAAGTTCGGAATGCCTTCGCTTTATAGCCGGGTCGAAGCATTGCTGAAGAAGGGCATCGCCTCGGGCGAGTTCAGGGAAATAGACCCCTGGCATGGCGCCATCAACATCATCGGCCTGTGCGGCTTCTATTTTTGCGCGGCCAACAACATCTCCGAGATTCCGGGCAGAAGCCGTAGCCCATTGAATAAACAGTCTTTGGCCAGGCACACAGCAGAAGTGATGGCCATTGTCAGAACAGCCATCCTCTGCAACAGCTAAAAAGATTGAAAACATCTGCACCTTTATTCGCGTAGAACAATCTCATCATTGACTGACTGGATAGTCACTACAGTGTATTGACTGACCAGACAGTTAACACAGGGGGACCAAAATGGATAAGCCAACTGAAAGCAGTGGCAGAAAGCGCTTCACTTCAGCGAAGATTGCGGGGGCGCTCCTGCTCCTCGTGCTGGCTGCGAAGACTGAGGCGGTGAAAGCGCAGGGTTCATCTTCAGCAGGCCGGAAACTGACGTTGAGCGGCGCTGTCGATCTGGCGCTCAAGCAGAATCTCGACATTCAGATCGCCAATATCGAAACCGCAACGCAACAGCAGGATCAAGTGATTGCGCGGTCTGAGCTGCTTCCACATGCGGGCTTCGATGCTGACGACGCTGTTACGCGGTACAACACCAAGGCCCAGCTCGGCGTGCAACCCGCGATCATTCCCCATGCAGTCGGTCCATATCAGGCCGTTCATGTGGGACCAACATTTTCCGCTCCGATTTTCGATCTGACCCTGATTCGTCAGTATCAGGCGAGCGGGCATCGTTTGCTGGCGAGTCGCGCTGACGAGCAGACGGTTCGCGAAGAGACGGTGCTGCTAACGGTGAGCGAATACATGGCTCACCTTCGCGCGCTTGCCAGCATCACGGCTGCCCAGTCGCGGGTAGAGCTGGCCGACCGGCTGGCGCGGCAGGCGCAGGACCTGCTCAACGATGGTGTAGCGAGCAAGATCGATGTGTCGCGCGCCCAGGTACGGCTTCGGGAAGAGAAACAGGAACTCATAGACGATCAGCGCGATGCGGAGACTACTTTAGTTGCGCTGAAGCGCATCTTGAACGTTGCGGACGGAGAGCAGATTGAGTTCGCCGACCAGCAGGAGTTTTTCTCCACACCTTCGTTTGATGTCTCCGATCCGCTGGCCGCCGCGCTTGCACAACGCCCAGAATTGCACTCCATGTCTGAGAGCGTGAAAGCTGCTGAATCGGCGCACAAGGCCGCTGTGGCCGAATTGTTGCCGAAACTTGTCTTCGATGGTTACTGGGATGAGCAGGGTCAGACGCTCGACACTGCAACTCCCGGATATCAATACCGGGTCAGCATGAAGGTTCCCATCTTCAGCGGGGGAAAGATCCGAGCTGAGAGGAAAAGCACGGTGCTGGCCGAAGAGCGGACGCAGAAGCAGCTCGCTCAGGAGCGCAACCAGGTAACCGAGCAAGTGCGCGATGGTCAGCTTGAGTTGCAGGCAGCTTTGAACCAGGTTGAGCTTGGCCGGCAGGAAGTGCAACTGGCCAATGAGCAAGTGACGCTGTCGCAGGGCCGCTTTCAGTCAGGGGTTACCGACAACATCGAGGTCACTCAAGCGCAGGATTCGCTGGCCCGCGCGAACGACACGGAGATCGGCGCGCTGTACCGCTACAACGTTGCCCGTGCGCAGCTTGCGCGTGCTGTGGGCCGTGAGCAACAGACCTACACGCAGCCTTAACCATTTCAATTCTCAGGAGAGGAGAATGTCATGACCCAAGCAATGATGGAAGCTGAAATCGAAGAATCAAGCACGGTACCTCAACCACTGAACACCAGCGAAATCGCGCGGCGAAAGAAGGCACGGCTGATCGCAGGCGGAGGTGCGGCCCTGGCACTGCTGCTGGTGGTCGGAGTTCGATATCTCGTGTTGTCAGCTCATCAAGAGACGACAGACGATGCGTATCTGGCCGGGCATCTGCACCCAATTAGTGCGCGCGTCACGGACACGGTGCAGCAGGTCCTGATCGACGACAACCAGCATGTGGTTGAAGGGCAGACGCTGGTTGTCCTCGATCCGAACGACTACAAGGTCAGACTGGATCAGGCAACGGCTGCCCTTGATGCGGCAGCCTGGCAGGCTGATACGGCCGAGGCCGCAATCCGCGCCACATCGCAATCGGCAACAGCGCAGACTACGCAGGCGGAGGGAACGATTGGAGAGGCCAAGGCTACGATCCTGGCGTCAAAAGCTGCTGTCACCGCTGCTGAAGCCGGCGTTCCGCGCGCGCAAGCCCAACTGCAGGAGGCGAATGCGACGCTGCAACGTGAAGACACTGACCTGCGTCGATACGAAGATCTCTACGCCAAAGAGCAGGTCTCGCGGCAAACTGTCGATCACCAGCGCGCCAGCTACCAGGTAGCCGTGGCCGCACAAGCCGCGGCGCAGGAACAGGTGCGGCAGGCGCAGGCCGAACTGATCGCCGCACAGCAAGGCGTCGTACGCACGGAAGCACTGCTGACGAACTCCCAGGGCGGACTCCAATCCGCGCAGGCTACAAGGCTTGAGACGCACGTGCGCGAAGGCCAGTTCGCAACGGCGCGCGCGGCCGTCGCGCTGGCCACTGCCGCATTGGAGGACGCGAAGCTCCAGCTCTCTTATACCGTCATCAAAGCGCCGGTCAGCGGACGAATCGGTCGAAAGTCAGTCGAGGCCGGGCAGCGCGTGCAGGTCGGTCAACCGCTGATGGCGATTGTGGAAGATCAACCGTGGGTGGTCGCTAATTTCAAGGAAACACAATTGGCCAAAATGCGCCCCGGTCAGCGCGTCGAGGTGCAGATCGACACCTTTGCAAAGCACAGGTTTTATGGACACGTGGAGAGTCTTGCTCCCGGCTCTGGCAATGAATTTGCGCTGCTGCCCCCGGACAATGCGACTGGCAACTTTACCAAGATTGTGCAGCGATTTCCCGTCAAAATCGTGCTCGATCAGGACAGTGTCCGCGGCTTTGTGAACCTGCTCTCGCCCGGTATGTCGTCCGTAGTTACCGTGACCACAAAGTAAAGGAGGCCTTCCATGGCGACCACTAAAATGAATCCCGCGATGGCTGAACGTAGCCTCGCGGCAGAGGCTTCGGACCATGTGTCGCTGAAGACCTGGATATGCGTTATGGGGGTTCTTCTCGGCTGCTTCATGGCAGTGCTGGACATTATTGTGACCAACTCCTCACTGCGCAACATTGCAGGTACGCTTTCAGCAAGCGCGGATGAGATCTCATGGGTGCCGACGTCCTATCTGGTTGCTGAGATCGTCGTGATTCCCTTGACTTCGTGGCTCGCTGCTGCTTTCTCGCTGAAGAAGTATCTTCTTGTGAACTCGGTCTTGTTCGTCTTCTTCTCTGTCTGCTGCGGTCAGGCGCACTCTCTCGGCCTGATGATCCTCTTTCGCGTCTTGCAGGGATTCACCGGCGGTGTGCTTATTCCTCTCTCGTTCGTCGTGATCCTAACGTACCTTCCGCCGTCGAAGCGGGCGATTGGCATGGCCATGTTCACCATCACGGCGACGTTCGCTCCTGCGTTGGGTCCTCTCCTCGGCGGATGGCTGACCGACAATTACGGCTGGCCATTTGTCTTCTACATCAACATCGTTCCGGGAATCCTGCTGATCGCAGCGGTATGGTTCACCATGGAGAAGCAGCCCATGGATTTAGGTCTTTTGAAACGGGGGGACTGGTGGGGAATCGTGACCATGGCAATCGGCCTCGCCGCATTCGAAATTGTGCTCGAAGACGGAAATCGCAAAGACTGGTTCGGTGATCCCGAAATTGTGAAGCTGGCGTGGATTGCCGCCATCTTTATTCCCGCTTTCATCTTCATTGAGTTACGGCAAAAGGAGCCGCTCGTCGACCTGCGTCTCTTTGCGCGCAGGAACTTCGCGCTGGGCAGCATCGTCAATGTTGTCCTTGGAATTGGTCTTTATGGCGTCGTATTCATACTGCCCTTATACCTTGGACAGATGCACGGTTATAGTGCGACCCAGATCGGCACCGTCATCATCTGGCTGGGACTTCCTCAACTCGCCATCATTCCTCTGATACCGAAGTTGATGAAATACATAGATGCGCGATTCATCATCGGATTTGGGATTCTTCTCTTTGGAGGAAGCTCTTTCCTGGATATTCATCTCGATTCGAATTTTGCGGGGCCGCAGTTCTATATCCCTTTGATGATCCGCGCGCTGGGCCAACCTCTGATTATGACCCCTCTTTCAGCCTTCACCACGTCCGGCATGGCCAAGGGACGAGAAAGCGGCGCGGCATCGGCACTCTTCAACATGATGCGCAATATCGGTGGTTCAATTGGTATCGCAGGACTATCGACCCTGCTTTCGGTCAGAGAACGCTTCCACTCCGAGCGTATCGGGGAATCTGTGACCGCTTACTCGGGTGCTGTGCAGGAACGGATGCAGCAATCAGCAGGATACTTCCTCGCGCAAGGCAGTGATTCGTATTCAGCCAACTTGCGCGCGGTCGGCGCTATTGGCAGCGCCGTTCGCCGGGAAGCGTTCTTCCTCTCCTATGGCGACTGCTTCCTGTCCCTCGGCTGCGTGCTGCTGGCAAGCGCAATCGCCTTGTTCTTTATGAAGAGAGCAAGTATTTCGGGAGCGGCCGGTGGACATTGATGCGCCGAGACGGCTTTGGGATCATTGAGTATTGCTTTTGGGGACTCTCTGAATTGGTCAAGAAGGTCGCCGATTGCGACTGCGATCTCAAGTCGCACCGCGGTTTTGAAATTCCGGTCGCTTTGGCGACTCCCAAGGATCAATTTTTGTTACTTGTCATCCTGTCTGGCTACAGCATTTTCGATTCTGCTCTTTACAGAAGCCTCAAGCTCAAGTGGATTCTTCACCAAGAAAAAGCCACCTTGCACGATCTGACAATGGCAACATGTGAATCGAAAATGCTCTAAATCGGCCAGTTGCACGCTTTCGAGGATCTATTCGGTCTTGCTGAGGGCATTGGCGATGTGACAACCAGCCGTCCGCCTTCATGGATCCGAACATCCTCAACATATCGGCAATGTCAAGGATTGGTCTTTAGAAGCGCCGCTTCGTATACCCCGCAATTCTAATGGTTCCTGAGCAGCACTCCGGCTTGGGTTGACATTCTACCCAAATTGGGCGGATACTTGGGTCGAATGGCTACCCAAGAGAACAACGACGACCGAATTGCTTTATTGCAGGGCACCCTGGACCTGCTGATCCTTAAAACGCTGCTGATGGGTCCGTGTCACGGACAGGGTGTCGCGCGGATCATTCAGCGGCAATCGGAAGATGTGTTTCTTGTTGACCATGGCTCACTGTATGTGGCTCTGCAGCGGCTCGAAGACAAGAACTGGATCCGCGCCAAGTGGGGCGTGAGTGAAAACAACCGCAAGGCACGGTTTTACTCGCTGACTGCCAAAGGCCGTGAGCAGCTGAATGAAAAGACCGGCGAATGGCGGCGGTTGATCAGAGCAATGAATCTGATTCTGGATTCAGGCAGTGGGCTCGAAGGCGAGGAGGCGTAGGGATGTTCAGGCGCAAGCGCAGTGCAGCAGATTTCCAAGCCGAGATTGAGGCGCATCTTGCACTCGAGGCCGATGACCTGAAAGGCGAAGGCTTGAGCGCGGACGAGGCGCGATGGAAGGCGCAGCGCGAATTCGGCAATGTGCGCGCGGCGCAGGAGCGCTTCTACCTGCAGGGTCGCCTGGTGATGCTGGAAAAGCTGTTGCGTGACATCCGGTTCGGCTTGCGCTCGCTTCTCGAAAGCCCGGGGTTTGCGACTGCGGCGATTTTGACGCTGGCGCTCGGCATCGGGGCGAACACCGCAGTGTTCAGCGTGATGAACGCCGTGCTGCTCAAGTCGCTGCCGGTGAGCGACCCAGCGCGCCTGGTTTATTTACGGACGTCGGATGCGCCTCGCGGAACGGGCACGATAGACACCAACCAGACATTCTCCTACGCAGTGTATGACGCGCTGCGGCGTCAAAATAAGGCCCTCACTCCGTTGATGGCGTATGTGCCGCTCTCTGGCAGCAAGGTTGCAGTTCGCTATGGAACGGAGCCCGAAGAGGCGGAAGGCGACATGGTCAGTGGAACCTTTTTCTCGGGTCTCGGCGTGAATCTGCCGCTGGGCCGCGGCTTCACCGCGGACGACGAGGCTCGTCACGCGCCGCTCGCCGTGATCAGTTACAACTACTGGACGCGGCGCTTTGCGCGGGATCCGAATGTGCTGGGCAAAACGCTGTATGTGAACGCGGTACCCATGACCATTGTTGGCGTTGCGGCGCATGGCTTTGAAGGCGTTGAAGGAGGAGGTTCAACCGACTTCTGGATTCCGCTGCAAAACCGTGTGGAGTTGAATGCGTGGGGAAATCCTCCCGATGAAGGCAAGCTCTATATCAACGACCCCACATGGTGGTGCCTGCGGCTGATTGGCCGGCTTGCTCCCGGCGTGAACCGAACGCAGGCGTTGGCAAGTCTGCAACCCGTATTTCAGTCAGCAGCATATATCGAACTGGGCGGCTCGCCCATGCCGGGCGTGAAGCCTCCGGTCCTAAGCCTCGAAGATGCCAAAAGCTTTCCCGGATACAACAGGATGTACGGCAATCCGCTGCGCACGTTGATGGCCATGGTTGGCCTTGTGCTGCTGATCTCACTGGCGAATGTGGTGATGCTTTTGTTGGCGCGCAATGCGGCGCGGCAGCGGGAGTTTTCTGTGCGGCAGGCCCTGGGCGCGAGTCCAGGCGAACTGTTCCGCCAACTGCTGACGGAGAGCCTGATTCTGGTGTCGGCGGGGGGCGTGCTGGCGTGGGGCTTTGCCGAGATGGCAACGCGGCTGCTCGGCCGATGGGCGCAGATTGAATCGAGCCTGGCTCCGGACAGAACCGTGCTGCTGTTCACGCTGGGCGTGCTGGCTTTGGCCGGATTGTTGTTTGGGTTGGCGCCTTTGCAAGTAGCGCTCGCCGGCAAAGCCGAGCTGGCGATCAGGACTACTGCGGCAGCATCGCATTCGGACGCAGGTAAATCACGCATCGGCAGGATAATCGTCGTGCTGCAGATGACGCTATGCGTCGTGTTGCTGGTGGGCGCGGGCCTGTTGATTCGTACACTGCGCAATCTGGAAAATACTCCGCTTGGAATGCGTGCAGACGGCCTGGTCGTCTTCGGAGTGAACCCGAGCATTCCGTCGCTTCAGGACGGCAGAAGCTTCTACGTTGACATGATGGGCAAGCTGCGCGCTCTGCCTGGTGTGGAATCTGTGTCCATCGTGCTGGAGCGTCTTGGATCCGGGGCGTCGAACAACAGCGACATGATGGTTGACAGCAAATTGCCGGACGTTGTGAGCGGCGGGTCGAGAACAGTGCGCAGCAACGTCGCTGGACCGGGTTTCTTTACCACGCTTGGCGTGCCCGTACTTTCAGGCCGGGATTTTGCCGATTCCGACACCGCAAAGACGCCCTTTGTCGGCATCGTGAATGAGGAATTCGCCCGACGCTTTTTGCCTGGTGTAAATCCGCTGGGTCACACTTTTGGCCCCGAAAACGGGCAAGTAAAGATCAACATTATCGGCGTGGTGAAAGACCACAAATACCGCAGCATCGACGAACAGCCAATTCCCATGGCCTGGTATATGTATGCGCAGATTCCAGTGATCGGAGCCATGAATGTGGAGATGCGCGTGCACGGCGACCCGCTGGCGATTCTGCCCGCAGCCCGCAAGGTTGTGCAACAACTCGACCCCAACCTGCCGCTGATACAGCCCGTGACCCAGCGCGCCCAATTCGACACGACCGTCGCCCAACAAATCCTGTTTGCGCGCCTGGCCGGCTTCTTCGGATTCCTGGCGATCATTCTCGTTGGCACCGGCCTCTATGGAACATTGGCGTATCGCGTGAGCATGCGAACGCCGGAAATTGGTGTCCGCATGGCTGTTGGCGCCCGGCGCGAGCAGGTAGTTTGGATGGTTTTGAAAGACAGTGTGGCGCTGACCGTCGCGGGAGTAGTCATCGGTATTCCACTCGCGATGCTGGTGGGGCGCGCACTGGCCTCTTCGCTGTACGGCAACAAGCCACTGGATGCCGTCACATATCTGCTGGCGGTAGCAGGAGTGGCCGCGGTATCTCTGGTAGCAAGTGCGATCCCGGCAGGCCGCGCCGCCAGCGTCGACCCAATGCGCGCATTGCGTGTAGAGTAACGACCCGCGCAGTATGGGTGAAATACATTGTGCAATCTCCATTACCGAGTTCGGTTGACGAGAACAACTTGATCATTGAGCATGAGCTGAACCGCGTTCAAAGGAATTCTCCCGGCAAACGCCAATGCCGATTGGGGATCTCAGCCGTGAGTCGGCCGCGATATCCCAGTTGAGATTGGGACTTCCCGGTACCGACCTGCATTCGCGTGCCGAAATGAGCAGATTATTCCAAAAGTGCCTGAAACCGACAAGACTGCGAAGTATATATGTCGTTAGATACAGGGATACGAACCGTTGCAGCCCGCGGCGTAAAAGGGAGATCTCTCATGTTGACCCATATCATTCTGACCGTCAGCGATGTCGAGCGTTCGTTGGCGTTCTACGAGGCAGCTTTGAAGCCTCTTAATATTCGCTTCTTCCTGCCATTCAAGGGCGGAGGCAATCATCCTGACCTGTGGGGTTTCGGCGATGGCAAGCGAGCGTTCTTCTGGCTCAAACAAGGGAAGCCTGATCCAAGCTCCATTCATTGGGGGTTCATGGCAGAAAGCAATGGCAAGGTCGATGAATTCTACCGGGCCGCACTCTCTGCCGGCGCCAATGACACTGTTCCGCCGAGAATACGAACGGAATATACTTCGGATTACTACGCAGCCGACGTACATGACCCGGATGGGTACTCGTTTGAGGTTGTGCACAGAAGCTGGAATTAGGACTTCAAATTGTCCCGGTCACGCGCATGCTCACCGTTGGGCGTTGCGCCTCCAAACAGCGGGAGAGCTGCCGACATTCCGCACAAAAACGCGTGTCAGATGGCTCTGATCGGCGAAGCCGCAAGCAATGGCAACCTCGTTGAGTGGCGTAGCACTTTCGTAGACCAGACGCTGCGCGAGGGCAATTCGCCGGTTCAGCACCCAACGATGTGGCGAAATACCCAATGCGGTTTTGAAGCCTCGGGTGAGTGAACTCACCGATGTGGCAGACGCATTTGCTACATCGGCAAGGCTGACATCCTGGCTTAGGTTCGCCTCGATATATTCCAGGGCGAGGCGAAGCTGACGAGCAGTGAGTCCAAGCCTGTTGCTAGTGGCCCTTGTCGTGAAGCCGCCGTATGTCTCGGCAATGTGGTCGCGCACTGCCTGAAACATGGAATCCAGATACAGTGCACTTACTTCGTTTGGCCGCTCCAGCGTCGGCAGCATCGCTTGCATCAAGTGCAGCATTACGGTGTCGTACCGTGTCTCCTGTATGTCAAAACGAAAATCGAGAAAGTTACTGCTGCGCTCGTCCGCAAAATCCCGAAAGCTGTTCATGGGCAGGAAGACTTGCAGGGTGTCAAAAGGATCTCTGATGTCCGCACACCAAGACCGGCGCATATCGTACAACGCCAATGCACCGGATTCAGTCGCCGGCTTTCGCTTGTGATGCCCGTCGCAAAATACGTTGATCGGCCGGAAGGGGCGGAGTTCCACCGATACGATAACCTGATCTGCCAGTGGCGTTTGTTCGAGCAATCCAAGATTGGGTTTGTCGTGCCTATACCTCGCGAAAAAGAGCGGTCGCTCCGAGCGGCTTGAAATTGAGCGGACCTTCTCGAATTCCGGTCGATTTTCACTCACAAAACCAGGAATGGCGAACGAATCGGGTTTTGTCCGATCAGTATTCATCTCTTGTCTTTGCAGGTTTCGGGGAATTGGCCTTGCTGCACGAATCATACACGCCCTGTTTTTCAGGACGCAACCTCCCCGTAGTAAATGACCGGAATATCCCAGTATTGCCCTGAATGTTCAAGACCGCAAATCGCCGGTGCAAATAAATTGGGTTTTGTCAGGGAAGACCGGTAGCTAAGTTTCGGGAGGTCGCTATGATTGAAAGTCGAGCACAGTCTCAAAGCGCAATCGCAAAAGGAAACGTCACTCGCCGTACATTGTTATTCGCGGTGGGAGCGGTGGGGCTTATGGCATCGAGCCTCAGCAAACGAGCCAGCGCATTTTCAACAATCGAAACCAAAGCACAGGAGGGAACTATGAACAAAGGTACGTACATCACACCCGACGGCGTCGAGATCTACTACAAGGACTGGGGTACTGGCCCGGTAGTTACGTTCTCGCACGGTTGGCCCCTGAGCGCCGACGCTTGGGACGCGCAAATGCTGTTTCTCGGTCAGAAGGGCTATCGCGTTATCGCCCATGACCGCCGTGGCCACGGACGCTCAGGACAGAGCTGGCAGGGCAACAACATGGACCAGTACGCCGACGACCTCGCCGGCCTAATGGAGCATCTCGATATCAAGGACGCGACGATGGTCGGCCACTCCACGGGCGGCGGAGAGGTGGTGCGTTACATTGCCCGTCACGGTGAGAAGCGCGTGGCCAAGGTAGTGCTGATCGGGGCCGTTCCTCCGCTCATGCTCAAGACTGAGGCTAATCCAGGCGGTCTGCCTCTTTCGGTCTTTGACGACATTCGTGCGAATGTTGTGAAAGATCGCTCGCAATTCTTCAAGGATCTGACAGTACCCTTCTACGGCTACAACAAGCCGGGGGCGAAGGTCTCCCAGGGCGTTCAGGACTCGTTCTGGTTTCAGGGGATGCAGGTCTCCATCATCGGCGCATACGACTGCATCAAGGCGTTCTCCGAAACTGATCAAACCGAAGACTTGAAAAAGATCACCGTGCCGACACTGGTGATCCACGGAGACGGGGATCAGATCGTGCCGATCGATGATGCCGGCCGCCTCAGTGTCAAGCTGGTGAAGAACGGAACCCTGAAAGTAGTTCCGGGCGCGCCGCATGGGCTCTGCACCACACATGCGGAGATTGTCAACGACGAACTGCTCGCATTCCTCAAGAAGTAGTTGTCCGATCTGCCGCGCGACAGATCCCAAATGGGTATTTGGCGCGCGGCACAGACTACCTTTAACGCGCGCCTGCAGGCTACTTGCACAGCTAACCCACTATCGAATCAGGAGAGAGGAATGACATCGAAACAAATGAAGCGGTCCCCCGTGAACAAAATACCGGCAAGCCTCCATACTCCGACGGACCTTTCGCCGGCAGCCGTCGCGGCCATTTCAGAAACCCTGCGACAACTGCTCGCGGATGTCTTTGCACTTTACCTGAAGACGAAAAATTTTCACTGGCACATGAGCGGATCACATTTCCGCGAATACCACCTTCTCCTCGACGAACAGGCGACAGAACTCTTTGCAATGACCGACCCCATTGCGGAGAGATCTCGCAAGATCGGCGGCGCCGCGCTGCGCTCAATCGGCGACATCGCTCAACATCAGCGGTTGCTCGATAACAACGAGCAATCCGTTGCACCCAAGGCCATGCTTGAAGAGTTGTTCGCCGACAGCCGTTGTTTGGCGAAGCTCATGCGTGCGGCTCATGACGTTTGCGATGAATTCAAGGACGTGGCCACGGCGAGTTTGCTCGAAGTCTGGATAGATGAAGCTGAACGTCGCACCTGGTTTCTCTATGAGACCGCGCATGGCCGGAACTGATCTGCGGCGATCGTAATTGGGCCATATTCATCGGTGGCCGATGCTTTATGAGGCAGACTGCGATGGGGAGGAAGTGATTTATGAGAACCATTGGCAAATTGGCTATCACTGCGTGCGCTTTGTTTGTTCTTGCGCAGTTGCTTCGGCCCACAATTCCAACGAAACCGGCAACAGCCGAGGTGCAGGCCCCGCCCGCTGTAATGCAGATCTTGAGCAAGAGCTGTTATAGCTGCCACTCCGACGAGCGGCGACTTGCCTGGTTCGACCAGATCGAACCTGCTTACTTGATCGCTCGGCATGACATCCTGAAGGCTCGCTCGCACCTCAATTTTTCGACGCTCGGTTCCGCTCCCCCGGCAGTGCAGCGGGCAAAGTTATTTGAAGCGGTGAACATGATTCAACTCGGTGCAATGCCCCTCCCGCAGTTTGTAGCCCTGCATCCCGATGCAAGAGTCTCCCCCGATGAATTGGCAGAGCTGAAAGCCTATTTGGCGCCGTGGGGAACAGTCCCCGGACTACCCGGTTCTAAACCAGAAGACAATCCGGCAGCAAAGCGGATCTCATTGTCTGCCGTACAACCAGAGCGCAATGGGCTAGCCTTCGATCCATCCTTCGAAAGCTGGAAGCTGCTCAGCACCACCGATCGTGGCGACAACAACACGTTCCGGTTCGTTTTGGGGAACGATGTGGCCGTGAAGGCAGCGGAATCAGGCAATATCTCACCGTGGCCAGAAGGGACACGGTTTGCGAAGGTCGCCTGGCAACAGGAACTCGGCGAAGACGGACTCATTCATCCGGGCAAGTTCGTTCAAGTTGAGCTGATGGTTAAAGACGCTCGCCGATACAGGAAAACGGATGGGTGGGGTTGGGGCCGATGGCGTGGCGCCGAATTGAAACCGTACGGTGAAGACGCGCGTTTCGTCGATGAATGTACGGGCTGCCATATGCCGGTGCGCGGCAACGACTATGTTTACACGCTTCCCGTCACGAGCGCTCACGCCAGTCGCGAAGAATTGGTGAACAACGCTGCCGCCTCCCTGCCAGCCAGTTTGCCGTGGCATCCACTTGCCTGGCGCGCATTGACGATGTACGTAGACCCCAGGACTCACCGGACAGCATCGCTCTACGGAAACGACACGGCGATGCAAGCCTTCGAATATGGCGGCGCTGCGGCTCCCGGTCACTCTTATCCATCGGGTAGCGTGTTGGCGCTGGTCACCTGGGCCCAGCGAGATGACCCACACTGGTTCGGCGGACGCATCCCCGACACGCCGCAGATGGTCGAATTTGTGCAGTTATCTTCCGGCAGAAGCGCGAATGTCTACCGCGTGTTCAAAGGCAGGACACTCGTCGAAACACACCCGGACTCGAAAGATGCGGAACAGAGAATAGGTTTCATCTTGAGCCTCAAACCAGCTTCCCTGCCGTAGTCGCGCAGGTAGATCAAGAAAAGGAAAACACCAATGAAGCAGATTCTTGTAATCGAGTCGAGTCCGCGGGGAGATCAATCCGCGAGCCGCCACCTGACGCACAAGCTCACAGAACGACTCAGAGAGCTACATCCAGAGGCAAAGCTCCTCGTGCGCGATCTGGCCAAAGACCCTCTTCCTCATCTGGGTCACCGAACAATAAAAGCCATCTTTACCAGAGACGCTGCAGAAGCAGAGTCGTTGCAGGAAGCGCTTCGACTGTCAGACGAAGTCACGGAGGAAGTCTTGTCGTCGGAACTTCTGGTGATCGCCGCTCCGATGTGGAATTTCGGACTGCCGTCTTCCTTGAAGGCATGGATAGATCACATTGTTCGGCCCGGCAAGACGTTCCGCTATACGGCAGGTGGAGCGGAAGGGCTTGCCCGTGAAAAGAAGGCGATCCTGGTGCTGGCCTCTGGTGGAGTCTTTACTCAGGGACCCTGGAAGCCGTGGGATACAGAAGAGCCTTACCTCCGCCTGATCCTGAGCTTCATCGGAATCACCGACGTTCAGACCGTGCGCGCACAGGGCATGAACATGCCGGGTGTTTCCGACCACGCAATTCCCGATGGGGAAAGGTCCATCGAATCACTTGCAATCTGAAGGAGAGATCAATGCTGGATCACATCATTCTGACAGTCAGCAACGTTGAGCGGTCGCTGGCATTTTACGAAGCGGCTCTGAAGCCCGTTGAAATCCGGTTCTTTCTGCCCTACAAGGGCGAGAATGGCCATCCTGATCTTTGGGGATTCGGCGACGGAAAGAAAGCTTGCTTCTGGTTGAAGCAAGGTACGCCCGATCCGGGATCGATCCACTGGGGATTCAAGGCCGAGAACAACACGCAGGTGGATGACTTTTATCAGGCAGCGATGGCTGCCGGTGCAAAGGACAATATCTCGCCGCGAGCAAGGCTCGAATACTATCCTGGCTATTACGCAGCGGATGTATTCGATCCCGACGGATACTCATTCGAAGTAGTTCACAAAAGTTGACTGACTCCGTTAAATGCTGCCCTTGGTGAGACTGGAAAGTAGAATTCGGCGATCAGCTTGAAGTTATGCGGATCGCCGGTTTTGTCTTTCGCGGATTCAGATCCGGGGCTCGGCGGGGTCGAGCTTCGAGGTTGCGAGGGCAACAACGAAGCCGCGCATGCCAGCGCCAGCAGCAGGCTGGAAACTCGGGAGGTTTTTGTGAAGTGGCAGGATCCTTGCAATGCGTGCTCGGGCCGGCATGGCCAAATTTGAATTTAGGGGAGCCCAGGGAACTCCATTCGGCATACGGCAGAGGAGTGCCCGTATGTTGCGAAGTGACCAAAGGGATTGCCGATTGTTGCGAGGGGGTAAGTCGCGCCATTGGTCCTGGCTCCAGCACAATTCCCGGAATCACTCCCATGAAACGCCGTTCGAGCCAAGCAAGAGGCGCCGCCTGCAGGCAACTGGGAAGCCGGACACAATGCAAACCTTGGGAGCCAATCAAGCGGCTGTTCTGTTGGTAGGGGCCGCCTCGGCCTTGGGCGGCAGCGTAGCGGTGGGGAGATCCGGACGCAGGTCCGAATCCGAGGTCGGCAGGCTGGTGCACTGGCTTTATCGGATGGCGATGTCGGGAAGCATGGCTGACTGGGTGTTGCGCGCGGCGAGAGCGATCAGCAGGCCCGAGCCGATGATCAGCGATCCACCAGCCAGTATGGGCAGGCCCGGCTTATCGTGCCAGACAACGTAGGAGATCAACGCGCCGGTGACCAACTGGGTGTAGTGGTACTGCGAGACGTTGCTGGCTGAAGTGTGCTTGACGGCGACGTAGAAGCTGAGCGTCCCGACTGCACAGAAGACGCCCATCATTCCAAGCGCCAGCCACAGTGAGCCGGTAAGCGGCCGGGGATGGAGGCTGGTGAGCGCCAGTCCGGCAATGGCCGTCACCAGGCCGGAGCAGAAGGCAAGACTCTCGGGCGTCTCGGTGCGCGTCAACACGCGCGACCAGACCATGTTGACCGAAAAACAGGATACGCACACCAGGCAGCTGAGCAGGCCGACCAGGTCGATGCGCTGCGCGTGGCTCCAGGGGGCGACCGCGATGACCACGCCACCAAAACCGATGAGCATGGCAAAGGCTTTCCTGGGGGTAATGCGCTCGCCCAGTAAGACAGCAGAGAGCACAGTAATGACCAGCGGCGAAGTGAAGACAAGGATGTAGAACATGGTTAGCGATAGATGGCGGAGGGCAATAACAACGCAGATATTGTTCGACATGTCCAGCAGTGCGCGAAACACCTGGCGCACCACCGAATGCGGACGGAGGCTGCCGAGGTTGCGGCGCACGGCTGCCTGCAGTGAAAGCGTCAGCGCCATCGAGCATCCCATGAAGGCAACGATCTCCTCGGGTGGCAGGCCGTATTGACCGATCCACTTGATGCAACTGTCGCCCAGCACCCAGCAGGTGAACCCGGTTACAGCATAAAAAATGGCGGCGAGATCGGAGACGCGTGGTTTCATCGGGACCATTCGTGGCTGGCGGTGCGAGGTAGGGACAAATTCCAATCAGACATGACGTAGCTACAGGGTAAATGATTGGGTGAAAGGGGAACGTCGATTCGATTCCTGAGCCGTATGCGAGACTCACGGTATGAATCCAGCAATCGATCAGTGGATCGACGATCAAGCGCTCGTTGGTAGATGCAACTTGCGAACCACAAGAGGCATTCCCTTGCGGTGGCTGGACGGTAACTTATCTGCAACCCGTGTAGACCTAAAAAGGAGGATTTTGAATGAGCACGAAACAACTACTGCCTGAAATCGATCGCGGCATCAGCGCCTTGCAGAAGGCGCGCGCCCTTTGCTTGAAAGGAAAGTCTGTTGCGCCGAAGGCTAAGGCAATCGTAGCCAAAACATCCAAAGTGACAAAGGCGCCAGCGAAACAATCTGCTAAGGGCGGCATGACCCCTGAGGGCCGCGCCAGGATCGCAGCTGCACAACAAAAGCGTTCGGCCAAGGTCTAGCGGGAAAAGAACAAGGCAGCCAAGGCCGCTTTGGTCGTTCCCGTAGCAAAGTAACCCGCTCTTACACACGCGCATGAAGGCCCCGAAGCTATCGACCTCAGGGCATTTTGTCGGCGTTGAATTCCTCGGCCAGAGTATTGCGAGCGAAACAGCAAATGTCCGAAGTGCCGCCACGGCAGCGGGTCATCCTCGTCTCGCCCTGCGGAGGGCGGTCTGTTCACCGCGCATGATTCGTGGCAGTAAATGACACGCCAACCAGCGGGAAGCCGTCGCCAGATCGTGGTTACGACGAGTTTGCCTTCGCTTGGTTTGCTATCCGGCATCGTGCGGTGGGCCGCAAGCTGCTGGGTTACAAGGATCGTTTTTGAACTGAGGCTGTTGAAGTCCGGCGGGGCCTGCTCGATATAAGTGGTATCGCTCTTGCCGCGGCTCCACCACTTGATTTGCTGCTCATGCAGATTGTCGAAGCCGCGAATCACTTCACCATTAATGACGAAGAGCAGCGAGGCGTCATGAAAAAAGGTCGCAAGGAAACGATCCGTGTCATGGGCGTTGGCGGCCACCATTCGGGCATCAGCCCATCGCGCGCCATTGCGAAGAGAATCCGCGGAGTGATCATGAGACTTGCATTGATCGTGCTGATCACAGTGATCAGCGAAACTACGAGTATGACCGCCCTGCCGTGGCCACCGAAGATCAACGCCGCAGCATCCGCGGCCGGCATCTGCGAAGCAGCTAACTTGTCGATGGGGAGCACGTGGATCAGTGCGGCGTTCACCAGCAGAAAGATCGCTCCGCAAGCCAGCACGCCAATGATGGATGAGCGGGGCAGGTTCCTGGACGGATTCTCATCGTATTCAGTGAAATAAATCGCTCCATACCAACCGTCGTAACTGACGATAATGGGTTGCAAGGCCAGGATGATAGCGATCAGCAGCCCCAAGGGCGCCAGTTGAGTGAGACTTTGGGATGCAACAGTGGTACTCGGAACCGCTCTGGGGAAAACCACGAAAAGAGCCCTCGTTTCGTACCAAGGGCTCTTTTAATCACGACACTCTAAACTAATTTCACTGTATGCGCTCGCCTACTAATTCGCGTTGCATCAAATATCCAGGTTCTTCACATCCAGAGCGTTGTCTTCAATGAACTTGCGGCGCGCTTCCACATCTTCACCCATCAAAGTCGTAAAGATGGCTTCGGTTTCCGCAATGTCCTCCAGCTTCACCTGCAGCAGGGTCCGATGTTCCGGATCCATGGTGGTTTCCCACAACTGCCCGGAGGTCATTTCGCCCAGCCCCTTGTAGCGCTGCACGTCGTAGCCTTTTTTACCCTGCTCCACGATGTAGTTGTAGAGCTCGCGCGCGGTCTTCTTCTCTACCGGCTCATGCGAGAGACGAAGGTTGCGGCGCGTCTGCTTGGCTTCGGCCTGCGCTTCGGCCTCGCTGACCTCTACCTCTTCTCCATCGTCCGCGGCAGTCTCCGCCGCTGCGGCAGCCTTGCCGGCAAACTCGATCAGAAAGGGCGGTTCCAGAGACTGCTTGATCTGGTTGTACTTGGTCATCATCTGGCGGAACTCGGGGCTGGACGCCAGCGTCCAGTCGATGTGCCGATCCGAGCCCTGCGCGTCGATGTAGCTGACCGACCAGGTATGATGCTCTTCATCCTCAACCGGCTCGCCCAAAGACTTGAACTGAGCCTCAATGCAGATGGGCTGCAGCATCTCGATCAGTTCGGCGAGCTTGACGGGAACTTCTCCCTCGGTTTGCGACGCGAAGTCGGCGCGATGCACCAGGTCCAGCTTGGCCAGCAACTCCGTAATTCTCTCGTTGCGGATGCGCTTGTTCACCTTTTCGGCGAAGCCCAGGTATTCTTTCAGAACTCCCATGAAGCGGGTTAGTTCCGCGCCTTCGATCCGCTCGTCTTCCAGGCCATGGCGGACCATCATGCCTTCGGAGGCGCGATTGACCATCACCTTGTCGAACTCGGTCTCGTCCTTGATGTACTCTTCGCGCCGGCCCTTCTTGATCTTGAACAGCGGCGGCTGCGCGATGTAGATGTTGCCGCGCTTCACCAGCTCCGTCATATGGCGGAAGAAGAACGTCAGCAGCAGCGTGCGGATGTGCGATCCGTCGACGTCGGCATCGGTCATCAGGATGATCTTGTTGTAGCGCGTCTTAGCGGCGTCGAAGTCGTCCTTGCCGATGCCGCAGCCCAGCGCTGTGATCATGGCGCGGATTTCCTCGTGGCCCAGCATCTTGTCGTAGCGCGCCTTCTCCACGTTGAGAATCTTGCCCTTCAGCGGCAGGATCGCCTGGAAGCGGCGATCACGTCCCTGCTTGGCTGTTCCGCCTGCGCTCTCACCCTCGACGAGATAAAGTTCGCAGCGTTCCGGGTTGCGCTCCGAGCAGTCGGCCAGCTTGCCCGGCAGGCCGCCGCCGTCCAGGGCGCCTTTGCGCCGCGTCAGATCGCGGGCTTTGCGGGCAGCTTCGCGGGCGCGCGAGGCCTCGATGGCCTTGTTGATGATCTTCTTGGCCACCTGCGGATTCTGCTCCAAAAAGCCGCCCAGCCGCTCGTTGACGAAGGCCTGCACCGTGCCGGCGATGTCGGAGTTGAGCTTGCCCTTGGTCTGTCCCTCGAATTGCGGCTGCGGCAGCTTCACGCTGATCACCGCTACCAGGCCTTCGCGCACGTCGTCGCCGCTCAGGTTCTCCTTCAGGTCCTTGAACAATCCCAGCGCCTGACCGATGGCGTTTACCGTCCTGGTCAGAGAGGTACGGAAGCCCGACAGGTGGGTTCCGCCATCCACCGTGTTGATGTTGTTGGCAAAGCTGAACACCGTCTCCGAGTAGCTGTCGTTGTATTGCAGCGCGATCTCGATTTCCACGCCGTCGCGCGACGCTTCCATCATGATCGGCTTCTCGTGCAACACCTGCTTGCCGCGGTTCAAATGCTTCACGAATTCGGCAATGCCGCCCGCATACTTGAACTCCACGCTGCGCGCTTCGCCGGTTTTGGGATCGGCCGTGCGCTCGTCGGTCAGCGTGATCGTCAGCCCCTTGTTCAGGAAGGCCATCTCGCGCAAACGCTGTGCCAGCGTGTCCCAGTTGTACTCGGTGGACGTAAAGATGGTCTTGTCGGGCAGGAAGTGCACCTTGGTGCCCCGCCGCTTCGATGTGCCTGCCTTGCGCAGCTCGCTGGTCGGCGCACCGCAACTGAAATCCATTTCCCACGTGAAGCCGTCCCGCCAGATCTCGACGTTGAACTCCTGGCTGAGCGCATTCACGCAGCTCACGCCCACGCCGTGCAGGCCGCCCGACACCTTGTAGGTGGAGGCGTCGAACTTGCCCCCGGCATGAAGAATGGTCAGAACCACCTGCACCGCCGGCATTTGCTCGCCGCTGGGCAGCGTCTTCATGTCCACCGGGATGCCGCGGCCATCGTCGATCACGGTGACCGAGTTGTCCACGTGGACAATGACGTCGATCTTGGTCGCATACCCGGCCAGGGCTTCGTCCACCGAGTTGTCCACCACCTCATATACCAGGTGATGCAAACCCATCTCACCGGTTGAGCCGATGTACATGGCCGGACGAAGGCGAACTGCCTCCAACCCTTCCAGGATTTTGATGTTTTCGCTGGTATAGCTGTCGTTATCGCCGTGGTGCGGGATGCCGTTCGGGTTTTCAGTCGCCATAAGATTCCGTTCGTTTTGCCTTTGCTTCGTTCCCGCCCCGCCTTTGCTGCGCGCCTGCTTCGACAGGTACTTTCCAGAGGCAGCTCCGGAGCCGGGAGTTAGGAGAAGAACCGCTTGAAAAACAAGGGCTTTCAGGCAAGTTTGCCTGCTCCAATTTTAGCATGTGGAGGGCCCTGAAAGGGGAGGGAAACGCGACCGGATCGGGCATACTCAAGCCCGCCCGCAAGCTCGCGCGCCGGCCCATTCTGGCACCTCCGTCCCGCACCATCACGAACCTGGCAACCGCCTCGTCGGGCAGATCACCCGCACCTCAAATAGCAGGAGTTAAGCCCCAGGGTGCAAAGCAAAAGATGCGCGCTCGGGCGTCCCCGGGAACTCGCCGGTTCATCTCCTGCTGCTTCGGTTTCCCAGGAGTCTGCAATCATCCCACCCCTTCCCGGCAACCAGCACTCCTTGAAAGCGCGCACGAAAGGGCAAGGCGGGCTGTGCCAGACCGTTTCAAGCCACTATGCACCAGTTTTGTTACAAAAGTTTTCAATCCCGAAATGAAATGGCGTGTTTCGAAACATATGACGACAGTAACTTGTCTTCGCTAGATAGTTTATAAACTAAAGTAAAGGATAGACTTATATGACAATGTGCGCTACCATTTTCTCGTGTTTGCGGGCCGTGCATTTATGTCTCAAATTCAGTCAGAGGAAATCCAACATGAAGTCTGCCATTCGCATTTTCGCCCTCCTCGTAGTCTTCGCGGGAGCCGTTGCGGCCACCGTTAGCTCCAGCTCCACGCTGATGATCCCCAGCCATCAGTCGGCAAGTGCTGCCTACCCAGCGCCGGGAAACATCCCGACCAGGCCCCAGGTGATAACAGCAGCTTACCCGGCCCCCGGAAACATTCCGACCAGGCCCCAAGTGACAACAGCAGCTTACCCGGCTCCCGGAAACATCCCGACCAAGCCTCAGGTGGCAACAGCGGCTTACCCGGCACCAGGAAACATTCCGACCAGGCCCCAGGTGGCGACAGCGGCTTATCCGGCACCCGGAAACATCCCGACCAAACCCCAGTGAAAATCTGCAAGCACGGCTCGATGTGGAATCCGGCACTAAAGTGGTAGAGGGAATTGACTATTGGTGTTGAACGACAGAGACTTCGGCGCTATTCTGGGAACGCTCTCAGAATAGCGACGGTCTTTTTATGTCCTCAGGCTTGGCAATGTCGGCGATGGGTGCGGTGGAGTTAATCCTAACGGCGGTATTGGGATTTCTCTTCATTCGCAAGAAGATGCATCGCCGCTTTCCGGCCATGGGCTTGTATATCTCTCTGCGCGTCGTCGCGGCGCCGGTCTTGACCGGCCTGCTCTATGGTTCAATGCGCCCATGGGGATTCGCCTTGGGGATTGCTTATTTCTATGCATTCTGGGCTGTCTTTACAACCAGTGCGGTCCTTCTCTTTTTCATCTGTCTTGAGGTCTTTCGTACCGCGCTCCTGGCTTTTTCAGGGTTTCAGCGGCTGGGGACCATCGTCTTTCGATGGGCGGCCTTGGTTTCGCTGATCGTGAGCCTCTCGACGGTTTCCTTTCAGCACTTTGACATGATGAATTTGATCCCGGCAGTGGCCAGCAGTCTGATGCGGTCCGTCAGCGTCCTGGAGCTTTGCCTGCTGGCTTTCCTTTGCCTCAGCATGCAGGCGTTGCGCCTCTCGGCCCGCGATATGGCTTTCGGAATTTCACTGGGCTTTGGAATCATGTCGGCGAACGACTTTGTGATGGCCGCCTTGATGCCCCGCCTTTTTGCCCCAGCCGCTCCATTGCAGTTCGTCTATGAGACGGTGATTCTGGCCGTCCTGGCGGTCTGGACTGTCTACTGCGCTCTTCCCGAGCCGGTTCGCAAACTGGTTGTGATGCCGGTCAACTCGACCGTTTACCGCTGGGACGAGATCGCTTCCGCCCTCGGTAACAACCGTGTACGGGTGGCCGCGCCGGAGCCTGTCAACGGCTTCTTCCTTACCGATGTGGAGCGGGTTGTCGAAAAAGTGCTCGCCCGCAATATGAAAAGCAGCGAATCCGAATCCTGATCGAACGCCTTCCACAAAAAATCAGCAGGCCGGATCCTTCAGGAGTCCGGCCTGCTGCTTTTGTATTCAGAAGGTTTCGCCTTCCAATTTTCGCGCAAACAAAGAACGGCCACAGCATCGCCGTGGCCGTTCCCTGAAAACTATCCCTGCTTACTCTGCGGCGATAGGCTCAATCGAGGCAAAGCGTCCCAGCCTGCCGCGATCAGCAAACTTCACGCGGCCGCTCACCTTGGCAAAAAGCGTGTCGTCGGAGCCGATGCCTACATTGACGCCCGGCTTGATGCGGGTGCCGCGCTGACGGATGATGATCGATCCGCCGGTTACCAGTTCGCCGCCAAAAGCCTTCACGCCCAGGCGCTGTGCATTCGAGTCGCGTCCATTTGTG
>Ga0181517_10000222_pt1 | contig 82125 bp, 68 predicted proteins | sample PEATcosm2014_Bin_31_FD_119748 | JGI IMG/M metagenome (GOLD analysis project Ga0181517, IMG submission 119748) | Peatland microbial communities from MTU Mesocosm Facility, Houghton, MI, USA - PEATcosm2014_Bin01_30_metaG | ecosystem: Environmental > Terrestrial > Soil > Wetlands > Peat | place... | reverse complement strand
TTCTCGTCCATCACACTGCTCGTTTTCCAAGGCATGAGAATCTTCTACGTCCTCACCCCTTCGCTTGCAGTGTCGGAGATGCGCCCGGTCTAAAACGTACGATATCCCCCCGGTCTGTACCCGAAGGGTACCCACCCCCCTCCCCCTCAAAATGAGCAATATCCGGGGTCTCCCTCGGCCCAATCTGCCGACTAGGTTATTTAGAATCAACCACTTGATAGATTGGCCCGTCAGCTATCCATTGTCTTAATGGTAAACAGGGGCCCCTCAAAAATGGCCCATTTCGTCGCATTTGAGGGTGGTTTTGGCCGGTTCGATAAGAAAGTGAGGGCGTTTTTGAGCGGAGCTACAGCGGAACCAGAGTTGGTGTCCCTGCGACGAGCCGAGCGATTACCGTCTCGGCTTCAGAATCCACGCAAGCCACTTTCCAGCAATCCTTCAACCTCGTGATCGGTGGAAAGCTCGAGATCACCACCCCGTCTCCTTTGCCGCCTGCGGCGGTGGGAGAGCCCTACCCCTCGGTTACGCTCCAGGCGTCCGGCGGGATGCCGCCATACTCCTTTAGCTTTGTGACGAATTCAGGCAGCGTGCCGCCCGGGTTGACCCTTTCGAGCGATGGAATCATCTCTGGAACGCCCACTCAATTCACGACGTCTGCCGGTGGTTACAACAACTTCTACGTGATGGTGGCTGATTCATCCAATCTCCAATTGACCGCACCCGCTGGACTGGCAATTCAGGTCGAAAGGACATTGCAGATAACTTCGCCTACTACGCTGCGCTACACTGACAATTCCACTGGTACAAATTGCCGGACAGCCCGAAGGAGCACCACCTTGTGGCTAAACTATAAAGCGGTCTTCATGTTCGCGGCATGCTTGATGCCCTTATTTGCCGCAGCTCAGGCTATACAACAAGGGTCGGAAGCGATCTCCATCGACTGGGGAAAATCCGTCGCAATCTCGCAGTCCACTCCGACTCTACAGTTAGGTGCGTTCCCGGTGCTACGCCGAGGCTCCCCTCTCCATGACAGTTCCTTTGTAGCTCTCAAGCAGCTCGGTGCCGACTACGTACGCTATGTTCCATGGCTGCCTTACCCGCGCCTTGGTGTTGCTGAACTCGAGCCACCCACCGGGAACTCTACCTCATGGAATTTCTCGCTTCTCGATCCCATGATGAAAGACTTTATGGAAGCTACCAGTGGTCATAGCACGATCATGAACTTCAGCACGATTCCGGTGTGGCTCTTCAAAACCAGCCAGCCCGTCAAGTATCCGCCCGATCCTGACCAAGTGTTCTGGAATTACACGCAGGGCACCGAGCTCAATGATCCTTCGGGCAGGCAGTTGGGCGAGTACTATGCACGCCTTGTGAGCTGGTATACCCGGGGCGGCTTTACGGATGAGAATGGGAAGCTGCACACCTCCGGCTATCACTACAGCTTCCCCATCTGGGAGGTACTCAATGAACCGGACAGTGAGCACCATACCACTCCAGAGCAGTACACGCAGCGATACGACGCGATCGTTAGTGCGATCCACAAAGTAAGCCCCGAATCAAAGTTCATGGGTCTCGCGCTCGCTGGTCCGCAAGATGAGCCACGCTGGTTCGAATACTTCCTTGACCACACGCATCATAAGCCCGGCATACCGCTGGACTATATCTCCTATCACTTTTATGCGACCCCCTCGCCGCGCCAGGACATTAATGATTGGCAATATACTTTTTTTGATCAGGCTGACCGGTTCCTTACCAACGTCCGCTATATAGAGGTCATTCGCAAACGTCTATCGCCCGAGACCAAGACAGATACGGATGAACTCGGGACCATTCTTCCCACCGATTTTCTGGACATGCAGGATGCCAAAGCGCATCCAGACAATATTCCACCTCTTTACTGGAATGCTTCTGGTGCTCTATATGCCTACCTCTTTATCGGCCTCTCGAAGCAAGGCATTAATGTCATCGGAGAGTCGCAGCTCAACGGATATCCTTCGCAATTTCGAAGCGTTACCATGGTCGACTGGGAGAGCGGCAAGCCAAATGCGAGGTTCTGGATACTGAAGATAATCAAGGACAACTTTCATTCCGGCGATCGACTTGTCGAAACAAACTTGCCCCAATGGAGTCAAGTCGAGGGGCAGGCCTTCGCCACAGCCGAAGGGCGCAAGCTCCTACTCATCAATAAGCGCAATAGTCCGGCTGAGGTGGCGCTGCCGCAAAGTGTTCCCTACACTCTTACCGTGGTTGACGAACAAACAGGAGAAGACAACCCGCGAGTCACTCGGGAGATCGGTACAACCCTAAAGCTGACCCCTTTTGCCGTCGCTGTGCTGACATGGAACAATACAACCCAGTAAAATCCAGCGGCCTGACGCAGACAGTGAACTGACGGACAGCGAACCAGACCGATGCGGGGGTGCCAATAATCCCGGCACAACGGTAAGAACCTACACTGTAACCGTGACTGGTACTTCAGGAACTGTCTCCGGCAAGGGGTTGGGTAACCTCTCGATATCCGGAGTTCCATGCGGATGAGTTTCTCTTTACACCTTCAGCGCGGCCTGAATGATCTCTGCCTCGGTCAGGGGTACCATCATGTTCTTCATCCGGCGACTCTGATTTGCAGCACCGAAGGATGGATGAAGTAGAGCGGCCACGTTGGTCCTCACTCCCGCTGCAGGTACTTCCACGTTCCGCACCGAGTGGCCGATGGAACTGCGGTCGATGTCCACAAATCTCTTGGCATTTCGCCAAGGAGTGAGTGCAGGAATGATCTGGTAGACACGGACGGCAACTTCGGGTCCCAGAAGCAGGATCGTGGTCGGGCGAAGAAACCGAATCTGCTTTGTCAGAAGAACGCAACAAGCCCGTTCGTACAGTGGATCGGGCCTTCGCAGAAAGCGTCCGACCTGCTCTCCTCCCGGTAATTGACCGATGAACCGGTTGGTTCGGAAGCATTGTGCGGGCTTAGCGCGAGCCTCAATCAGAAGCGCGTCGAGGTTGCGCCAAGTGGCCTTGTCGTCTTCCCGCCCCGCAGATCGAATCTCATCACGGTATTCTGCACAACCAAAATTATGGCCGATAGCCATGATGGCAGGTCTGTGGTCATCGAGCGTGATCGGATGGCTGAGCCCTGAACCCTCAGGAAAGAATGCAGGTCCAGGTAAACCGCCCACAGCGGGAAGGAGATCGGTTCCCGATGGTGGCTGGATGCCCTGCGCCTCTCGTTGCCACTCAGCGATAGCTTCGACAAGTATCAAACACGCACCTTTCTGAAGAAGCGATGGTGTCTTCGGCAGTTCGGCCGATTATAGACAAATCAGCGTATCCCGGCCTCGGGTACCGTGCGCTCATTGCAATGATCGCCCGACTATACACCCATGGGGCGTTGGCCCCGACGTTTCCATGGCCGCTTGGATCCCGTTCCTGCGCCAGCCTACAGATGCGTGTCGTCCGATTTGACTGCTTTTAGCAAAGTTATCCGTAAGCCTCCCACGCTTTAACGGCGGCTTGGCTGTGCGCGTCGACTGTTATCAATTGGATGTTTTGGTCATCGCCCTGGACTTTATGGCCACGAATACCGCCAGCACCATTGATGGTGTCCTGCGCCTGCTTGTAGACGCTGAGCAGCCGTGGGTTGTGATCGGGATCGTGGTTGGCGGCATTGTCGCCTCCCAGCGGGAGCAGAATGTGCTTGTTCGCGTGATAATCGATCGCCACCGGATCGTGACCGGCCAGGAGTATGTTCTCGCGGCTTGTGAGGCCGGGTGGATAACCGATGCAACCACTGACACTCTGTCCATTGACAGTCATCGCACCGTAACTGACCCAAATGCAGTCCAGGATGTTGAGGTCCGGGACCCGCACCTGGGTCCACATTTTGGCGCATTGCGAGCCGAGATCAACATAGTGGCGCTCGGCAGACGTGCCATCCTGCATGGAGAGCGTGCCGTACACAATCTTCAGCGCGCCGGTCATTCCGATATCGTCACTGTGGTCTTTGAGCACTGCGCAATGAATGAGCTTGAGATTCTGGGTGTAAGTCGAGCCGGTCCAGCGTCCCTCCTTCAGTTCGATACGGTTGCCGTTGGCGGTCGTAAAACAGGGATAGGAAACGCAATGCGTTCCCGGTCTGCCAACCCGGCGGTATCCGTTGGTTGCGTGGTCGTCGTCGGCAATCCAGGTGTTTGTATGCGGGTCCATCAGGAAGGAACTGACCGGCTTGCCGGCGAAGACGGTCCCGACAAGATAGTTGATCGTCGTCACATCCTGCTGCTCCGCGTTGACCATAACTTTGCCGACGAGTTCCGGAAAGGGATCGTATTCGGTTTCCTTGGTGTCGGAGTGGATGCCATCGAAAGCGGCGGGGCGGTTCTGGCCGTTCTCGAAGATCACCACCTCGCCCTTGAAGCCATCGGGGTGCTGGAGGATGCGATGAATCAGGCCGCGCAGCATGTCGGTGTTCGTGCACCCCCGGCATTTCCACTGGGCATTGACCTTGAGGATCACCACGTCGTCAGCGGCAATCAGGCCATGGGGGCCACTCAAAGTGCCGTTCCGCCTGGTCTTGTAGAATTTGGTGCCGGTGGCGGAGAGCAGGTGGAGCATGGCATCCATGCCGACATGGCGCTTCCTGCCGTCGTGAACCGGGCAGTTGTCCACCCGGAAGACCTGGGACTTGGCATCGGCGCTTCCCGCGAAGGCATTTTCCTGATCAAAAACTTCCAGGAACGGCAAGGACGCAGTGCCAATTGCGGTCGTACGGATAAAACTGCGGCGCGAAACATTTCCGGTCGCGAAGGGCGTAGGTTCATTTTTTCCCATCGTCGCTCTCCAGGACAAGACAGTACCACCCATCGGATGTCCGCTCTGTGATGTAGCACACTTCGTTGCTTTCCGGCTGCGAGTCGAACAGAATTGACTGGTAGTCAATATCGTCTAAGTCGGTACCGGATACCGCATCCTTACAGGCAAAGTTATCGTCACAATACCTGTGAACCAGAATGTGATTAGTGCACATCCCCGGCGCCAGACTATTCCATCCATTCTCTCGTTCCCCTGAATCGGCACGACTCCGCAGCGACCGACGCTGCTCTTCTTAAAGCGTCCACGAAAGGGGTTCTCGTCGAAGCGTAATAGCAGAAGGCTCCGTGAAAGATGTCCCCTGCTCCCATGGTGTCTACGACTTCTACCTTGGGGACTGGCACGATCCCAGAGGTTTTATCAGAAACATAACGAATTGGCTCAGGACCATTGGTGATCGCTATGTTCTTTACTCCAGAGCTCCGCAGATACTCTAGAACATCGTCCTCGTTCGAGCAGCCCGTAGGCATGTAATCCGCCGAGCAGATTGCCGTGTCGATGCTCTTTAGAAGTTCGTCGGTGCCATCTTTCCAGCTCCCCCCATCCAGCACAACATGGATTCCTCGCGCTCGTGCGGCTCTGGACCAGGCTTGGCATGCATCCATGAAGTGACCATCAACCAGTACAACAGCGGCATCTGCGAGGGCCATCTCATTGATCTGTGCTGGCTGCGCGGTCAATCGGGTCGCATTGGCTGATACGATGTTGCGTTCTCCTGTCTTGTTGACCGAGATCGAGGATATGACCGGTGCCTGGTTAAATTCGGGGTTGAGATCAATAAGTTGGATCGAGTACCGCTGAAGTTCCTTGATGATCACTCTTGCCAACCCGTGGCGCCCAACGGCAGTCACAAGTGTTGATTGTCCGCCAAGGTGACCGAACGTGATCGAAGCATTTGTGGCCGGTCCGCCTATGAAGACATCCTGACTGCGAGCCACTACCTTCGAATTTGCCGACGGAAAATCATCAACGCCATACACCACATCGAGCGTCGAGAGCCCTACGAAAATGCCCTTTGCCACAGTTCCTCTTATCCAAACGCCACTCGCAACAATTTTAGGCCCCAACTGCTGCCTGGGCTCGGAGGGCGTCGCCAAGAGTGAGACGCTAAACTGAGTACCCCTTCCCAATCGGAGGCAGTTATCAGATTAGCTTGGCCGAAAACTCAGAAGCGTTCTTAGCCCAAAGCATGCCGCGGTGGAGTTGGGAGGTGGGGAGACGGCTTCGCCGGTTCTTGTAAGGCTGTTGACTGTTGCAGTGACCATTGGGATGAAGCCTGCACCGCCACTCCACTTGAGACGCTAAAGCGCTTGTTCCAAGGAGATGGCTCGACATCGTCGCTAGGGATCGAAAGGTCGATAGAGCACAGGCGGTATATGAAACTTCGGCTTGCACCGAAAGTGCAGAGGAGCCCGTGCAACCGCAGCACGGCAACAAGACGCTGAAACTGTTCAGAGCCAAAACCGCTTGGCCCCGAAATCAAGGCACAGCGAGGCGATTCTCCGGGTCCAGCCGTCCTCTGCGGGCGATCCTGTTCCGCGCTATACTAGCGTCCTGCGAACAATTCAAGCCCGCACCCCAGGCTTGCATCCTGTCGCAAATCACGGAATGTGGCCTCGGCGTGTGCAATCTAAACCCGTCAAGGTGGAGGGGCAATGAAGGTCCACCCCGACGAGTTCGCGATGGCCCGCGAATACGCGAGATTGCACGACTTCGAGCACCTCAATCCCGAGCAAGTTCATCAGGTCATGGTTCGCGGCCGTGAACTCCACTTGTGGTTCCGCGCTCACCCGCGCTTTCACGTCGCCATCAGCCTCTCGGCCATCGGCAGCATTTTCGCGGTTGACTGGCTTGTTTGGATCGCCCTCGCCCGTTGGTTCGTCGGCGCCGTTCCCGGCAAATGGGCCCTAATCCTCGCCGCCATCTTCACAGGCAATGTACACAGTTGGCTCATGTACTCGCTCAGCATTTACTCCCTGCACGAGGGCGCAGCCCACAACCTTATTTTTCCCGGAAAGAGCCCGCTCAGCCGTGCAGCTAGTTTCCTTTCGACCAACATGTGCCGCCTGGCAGCAGCCGAGCCCGAATACTACTCCGAAAGCCATATGGCCCACCACGCCAAATTCGGTACCGAGGACGACTCTGAATTTCTCAATTTCATCTTCCCACACCGCTTATGGCTCAACTTCCTTCCCCTCGGCAGCTTCTTCAACTACACAGATTTCTTCGTGCATCGTACACCGACCTATACTCTCTCCACGGCCAAATCCGGCTTCTTTGCGGCCATCTATAACGGCCTCTATCTCTTCATGCTTTACCGCTTCTTCGGCCTGCTGTTTACCGTCATCGTGATCATTCTCCTGCCCCACATTGGCTTTTATATGGACCGCATCAGGCAGTTCACCGAGCACAACCTCATGCCGCTTGAGAACAACAGCGGAGCACGCAGCATGGGCGTCGGCTTTTGGGGACTGCTGGTGGGCGGCGGCCCGTGGGGCCAGCCCTGCCACCTGGCCCATCACATGGTCGCAAGCATCCCTTGGTATCAGCAGATCATCTTGCATCGCCACATCGTCGGCCTCATGACAGAAACCCAGCGCAAGCAGTTCCTTCTCAAACCCATCGTCGGATTCCCCGCCATGCTCTGGACCATCCTGCGAAAATCAAATCACTTTTCACGAGCCTCTGCGGCGCGAGTCTTGGCCGGCGATTGACCACAAGCAAACCCTTAATGCGCCGGATCAGAACCAGGAGGCGTACCGTGCTCGGAAATCGAAGCTGGAATAGTTGGGTTCGCCAGTATTCCACCAGCCACCAGAACCCTGTCAATCGCGCCTGCCACACCGTCGGCATCCCCATGATCGCGCTCAGCGTACTCGTTACCCCGCTCATCTTCTGGCACACCCGCTTCTGGATGCTCGCGATCGGCCTCTTCATTGCCGGCTGGCTCTTCCAATTCCTCGGCCACGCCTTTGAAGGCAAGCGGCCCGAGTTCTTTCAGGACTGGCGTTTTCTCTTCGTCGGCCTCCGCTGGTGGTTTGCCAAAATAACTGGCAAGGCGTAACAACCGATCTAAGTCCGGGGCCCAGATAAGAAGAATTCCGCGAAGCGTATCCCTCAGAGCGTGGTCGACCGAGTGTACGCCCGGCACATGTCCCGATAGTTTTAGCGTTCTTTTAGCAAGAGACAACCCTCAGAGTGAATCGAGTCTCTGAGGGTTGTCTGCGCTTAAACAGCGGAGAAAATTGCTAAGAAGACGCTAAACCGATTCCCGATTTACCTCACTTGTTTGATTTACCTGAATGATTTTCCTTAATAAATCGCGTAACTTATTTGTTTTCAATGTTGTTAATGAATCATGTTGATGGTTTCCTGGGTCACGGTATCAAACGTGGTCACCGCCTTGGAATTGGCCTCGAAAGCGCGCTGGGCAATAATCAGGTTCGAGAACTCGGCCGAGATATTGACGTTCGACTCCTCGAGCGCCGAATCCTGGATCGTGCCCAGGCCGCCTGATCCTGATGGGCCGATTGATGCCGTGCCGCTGGCCAGCGTTGTCGCATAGTCTCCATTGCCTTGCAGCGACAATCCCTGCGGATTGGTTACATTGGCCAGCGCCAGCCTGCCCACGGCCTGCGTCTGTCCGTTGGAGTAGGTCGCCGTCACAGTTCCGTCGGAGCCGATCGTGAAGCTTTGGTAGACGCCGGCGGCATAACCGTTCGCGGGGGCCGCGGGCGCAACGGATTCTGAGTCCTCCTGGGTGATTGTGGGCGTGCCATTGGAACCTAGCAGATTCCAACTCAGGTTTGTGAAGTCGGCCGCGCCGTCCGCGAGCCCGGTGAAGCTCAGGGGGATAGAGGAGATATCACCGGTACCGGTTCCGACCGCGGTCGCGGTTCCTCCCGTTGGAGTCACGGAAATTAAATTGCCGCCGGAATCGAAGGTCATGGTGCCAGTCACCGGCGTCGACACTCCCGAAGCGAAGTCTGATGCCGGCAGCGCAACTGAATAGCCCCAGGTGTTGTTGCCCATCTGGGTATAGGTGATCGTGGCCGCGTGAGATTCACCGAGCGAGTCAAATAGAGCAACCGACGCCGGGAAGGTGGTGTTTGTGGGTGAAGTGCAATCCAGATTCGCCGTCATGTTGAAACTGGTGCTCGCTTGCGGCTTTTGCACCTGCCCAATCACCGGAATGTTGATCGCCGTCAAAGGAGCATTGGTGTTCACTACGCCGTTTATGGCCGGGTAGCCCATCACTTGCAGCCCGTTCGACGTGACCAGGTTGCCGCTGGCGTCCTGCGTAAAGCTGCCGTTGCGCGTGTAAAGGTTGGAGCTCCCGTCGCTCACCACAAAGAAGCCGTTACCATCCAGCGCCACGTCGTTGGAGGTCATACCGCTCGTGTTGTACGACCCTTGCGTAAAATCGGTCTGGTTTGAGGCCACTTGGACGCCCGCTCCTACCTGGATTTCATTGCCCGACCCCGACGTGCCGATCTCCTGATAAAAAAGATCGGAAAAGTTGGTTGTCTGGGATTTATATGCCGTCGTGCTCATGTTGGCCAGATTGTTGGCGATGGTATTTAATGCCGTAGAGTCTGCGTTGAGGCCGCTGAGCGGAATTGAAAAGCTAGCCATCTTGGTCTTCCTCCTGAATCCATCGTTGGTTTTGAGCGGGCCTGCGCGGCCAGCTGTTGAGCGCATGGGTGAGACCTTCCGCCGGACGCCCGCGATCTATGTAGCGTGCGGCTTGCCGCCAAGCGATTGCGCCACGCGTTGCGCCGCCGGGTTCGCCTTGGGAACGCCGAGATTCCCGGGAGCATATTGAGCCGCGGCAGTGCGCGCCGCCCGTATACTTGCTGCGGTTGTTCCCGCTCCCACTTGCTGTGTTGCAGCCGCCCCGCTCACGGGACCTGCGGTCGTCTTCACGGCTGAGCCGCTGGCCGAACTTCCCAGTGCCGTCGACAGGTTCTGGTTGATTGAGATCAGTTGTTCCAGGCTGTTCACGTTCACCAGTTGGTTGATGTACTCATTGGGATCGGTGTTCGCCGTAGGGTCCTGATTCTGCATCTCGGTCACCAGCAAGGTCAGAAAATCGTTGGCCGAAATGGTTGCCGAGTCGCTGCCGGAGCTGCTGTCCGTACTGCCCGTCGAGTTCACCATAGGATTTGCGGTGGGTAGCGCCTGCCCCGCCACCGCCGCGTGATTCCAGATTCCTGTTGCAGTTCCCATTTCCCCTCCCTGCCTTCTTTGCGCTTCCCTGTTTCGAAGCAGTTGTTGTTGCGCCGGCCCATGGTGCAATTCCCTGCTTCGCTCTCAGGCCATCACTGAGATGTAAACGCCGCCCGGCGGTGTGGCCAACGTGGTGAGGTCCACGCCGTCTGTCGCCAGCCCTCCCAACGAGCCGGTTGCGACGGAACTGTAACTCGTCTCCTGTCCACGGGGACCTCCTTGGCCTGCGCCCTGCCCTGCTTGTTGCCCGGTCCCTTGCTCCATTCCCTGCCCGCCCCACCGGTTCTCCGGCGAGTCCAGCGTCAGCGTTTCTACAGGCGTGTGGTGGTCGGCGAGATAGGTATTCAATCCTGCGAGATGGCCGGCAAGGGACTGCGCCGCTTCCGCTGAGCCGGGAACCACGGTGGCATGAATCGCGTTTCCGTCCACCTGCGCGTGTATTCCTACCCACCCCAGCGAAGGATCCTGAAAACCTGCCTCGGCCTGGCGTATCCCCGCGTGAATCCAGGTCGGAGCGGCCCCGCCACTCACACCATCCATCGTGGCAAAAGGCTCCTTCGAAGTGCTCGCCGCGCTCACTGCCTGCGCCGAAGAAGGCGACGAAGCGCCACTGCCTCCATTCGCCGCGCCGGCTTGGACTTCACACAGATTCTGCGCCCCACTCAAGTTGAACGTCTCATTCGCAGCAGAGACGGTTTGAGCCGCCGCTACATGTGTAGTCTCCGTTGTCGCCTCGTGGCCGCTGCCACTCATCTCAGGTCGCGCAACTGCCGCCTGGGAGGCCTTGCCGATGACGCAGGCGGACCCTGAGACAGACGACTCGGCATCGATCTGCAAATTCTCAGCAGTCTCCATCGGATACAAAGAGGAGTAAAGGGTGGATACCGGCGATGAAGCCGTCAGTCTCGGCTGGGCAGGGAGGGGTAAAGACTCGGTTTCCTTATTTGCAGCCTGAGTCTGTGGTAGACCAACACCCTGGCCGGTCTGTGTTACGGATGCATCGACTGCGCCTTCGTCCACTTCTGCATCCGCGACGAGTTGGGCAACGGGCGAATTCCCGAAGTGCGAAATCTTGGATGTAGCCACGGATGGATCCGTGTGTGTTTCCGCGGCCGGCGAAGTCGCTGCTGTCTTAGCCTGGACCGCGGAAGAGGGCGAACCTGCTGCCCCATTCGTCTCTTCTGCCTGGGATGCAAACGCGAATTGACCGGGCGTTGAGTCCAGCGCCGTTCCAGTGCGTAGGGGCACAGGAAGAACCGTAGCTTGCGGCGTCGGCCCCGCAAACACAGCAGCTTCCAATTGCGAGGTTCCGGCAAAGGCGTTCCCCCTCTTAGTTTCCTTGCGCAAATCGGCTGCGCCTGTTGCATGCGTACCCTGTACCGTCTGAGTCTTGGCCTGGTTGCTCGTCTTCGTGCTGTCCGCGTCCGTTCCGAACGCCTGCGCTGGAGCGTTCGCCGATACGGCAGCCGGCTGGGCAATCAAAGTGAGCAGCGTGGCTTGATTCCCCTCTGTTGATGTGTTGCTCTGAGTCGCCGCCAGAGCTTTCACCGCCGCGTTTCCAGGTAGCCTCGCGCTCTTCTCCAGCACTCTGTCTCCTGAGAGTGCCTGTGCCGCGCCGGCGGATGCCGCGGTCGAATCCGTCGCTGTTCCGTCCTGCACCGCATCTCCAACCATTCCCAGCGAGGCCAGTACTGTCTGCCATCTTGAAACAGGACTCCCGGTCTCGGCCGGCGCAGACAGCGAAGAGACTCCGGAGACTGCCGCGCCCGAACTCGCGCCGTGCATCGCTTCGGAATTCGAGCCTTGCCCTGGATGTGACGGTACAGCCGGGATATCGACTCCATGCGTGGCGATCATGCCCAGTCTGAGAGCAGACGGCGTGCCAAACGGCTGTGTTGGTGGGTTAGAGCATTGTCACAATGGAGGGGAATGTTCTCGATTTTCTTTGGGAAGGCCTACGATGAATCTCGATATTTCCTAACGCTTCCTCACCGGCAGACTTTTCACGGGGTCCTGAGCCGAGAGATTGCGATACATCTGTGCGGCGGAGGCCGGCGACTGGAGATCGTCCGTTTTTGTCCCCGATCCCGCGCAGCGCAGGTGCGCACGGTGCCAGTCGTCCAACTCCTGCTGGCTGCGCCGGACAGCCACGACTTCATCTCGCGCCTCGGTCTCTTCAATCAGAGTCTCGGCCTGCAGGCGTTCTACGCGCTGCGCGAGGAACTCTTCCCGCAGTTCAACCGCATCTTCTTCCGCTGCCTCGATCCTGGACCGAAGTTGCGCGGCGGAACGGATGCCGATGCCCGTCTCTTCGAGTCCTGACACCCGGTCGGCCAACTCGCCCGTGCGCGCGCTGGTCACCACCAGTCGCCGTCCCCGGCGATCCCGATCGACGGCAGTCGCGAGGCACTTTTCCAGCCGACGCAGCTCTCCCAGGGCTGATTCCAGTGACAGCCGGCTTTGTTCTTCCTGCAGCTCCCGAATCTGGAGCAAGCGCCGCAGCGCGCGTGAAACGGCCACCGGCTATACCTCCGCCGCCAGGGTCGCAAGTCGCCGCAGGCAATCGGCCAAGCTTGGCCGTTCGTCCACTCCCTGGGTCATGAACGAGCGCATCGCCCCGCGCGCCCGCAGTGCTCGGTCCAAGTCCGGATCGGAGCCCGGTTTGTAGGCGCCTATGCGTACCAGGTCTTCCGAGCGGGCATACACCGCCATCAGCCGCCGCAGCAGCGCGGCCTGTTCGCGGTGCTCCGGTGCGGTCACCACGGGCATCAAACGGCTGATCGAGTCTAGCACCTCGATGGGCGGATACCAGCCCTCTGCGGCCAGCGCGCGAGAGAGAACGATATGCCCGTCGAGCAGCGAGCGAACCGCGTCCACCAATGGATCCTGCTGGTCGTCGCCTTCCATCAACACGGTGTAAAACGCGGTGATCGAGCCTATGCGGAATTGGCCGGTCCTTTCCACCAGCCGCGCCAACCGCGCAAAGACCGAGGGTGTGTACCCTTTCGCCGTGGCTGGCTCCCCCGCGGCCAGGCCAACCTCGCGTGCCGCCATGGCAAAGCGGGTCAGCGAATCCAGAACCAGCAAAACATGCTTACCATCCGCGGCAAAGTATTCCGCCACCGTGGTAGCCGCAAGCGCCGCACGCATGCGCATCAGGGGCGATTGATCGGAGGTTGAAACCAGCACCACGGAACGCGCCCGGCCCTCTTCGCCCAGAGAGTTCTCCAGAAACTCGCCCACCTCGCGACCGCGTTCGCCCACCAGGCCTACGACCGTCACGTCCGCCTCGGTGTTGCGGGTCATCATGCCCATCAGCGTGCTTTTGCCCACTCCTGAGCCACCGAAGATGCCGATCCGCTGGCCTCTTCCTACCGTCAGCAATCCATCCAGCGTGCGAATGCCGGTGCCCAACGGAACACGAATGGGAGCCCGGTCCAGCGGCGAACGCACTGCTCCCTCCAGAGTCATTGCCTGCGTGGTGGCCATCGGCCTTCCCCGGTCGATCGCCTCCCCCGCGCCGTTCAGCACCCTACCCATCAATGTCGGGCCGACCTCTACCTCGGGACTCATCCCAAGGGCCACCACCGTATCGCCATAGCGGATGCCCTCGGTGCTCTCCACGGGCATTGACAGCACGTTGGAGCCGCGAAACCCAATCACCTCGGCCAGATGCGAGCGCCCGAATTGGTCCAGAATCTCGCAGCATTCTCCCACTGAAGCCATGGGTCCTACCGACTCCACTGTCTGGCCCAGCGACTCGACCACCTGCCCGCGCCACCGCCACGGCTGGCCGCGTTGCAGGCGGGCAACATAGCGCCCCAGGAGCGCTGTCACTTCCGCCCCTCTAACTCACTTTGATTAGGCCCGCCCTGGCCCCGCGCAGTTGCAGTGCTCCCTGCCCGATCGAAGAACCCCCGCTCGATCTCGCCCAACTGCGAGCGAATTCCCAGGTCTACCGAGCCCAGTTCGGTTTCGATCACACAGTCGCCCACTCTCATCTCCTCGCCGGGCGCCACCGTGGGCTTCAGGGCCAGGTTGGGCAGCGAGGCAATGGCTTCGGTCCACAGGTCCAGCTCTGGCTGGGGCACACGCAGGCGCACCTCGGTGGTCTTCGACAACTGACCCAACGCCACCCGCACCGCTCCTGTCAGCAAGAGCGGATCCATCTGCGCCTCGCGACGCAGGATACGCGCCGCCACTGCCAGCGCCAGCTTCACAACTTCGTGCTCTACCTTCTCCATGAATCGGTCGCGTTCCTCGGCAAATCTCTCCACCAAGCCAGCAACCTGCCCCACGCGTTGCTTCTCCTCTGCCGCGTGAGATGCTGTCTGCGCCTCGCGCTCCACCTGGCGTCCTTCCTGCAAACCCCGCTCCCGGCCTGCCGCAAAGCACTGCCGCGACTCTTCCGCCATCTTTCTCTCGAATCGAGTTTGCGCGTTGTCTTCAAGGCTTCCTTGAGAGGAAGCGCAGGACCTTACCCCTGCTCTGGCAGCGTCCTTAGCCTCCGGCATTTCTTCCCCTAGATCGATCCAGGACGGCGCCTCCGGCCCAGCAGCAGGATATTGAAAAACTTCGACCACCGCTGACTTCGCCCCGTTCATCGTCGGTCCCCTCTCGCTAACGCGATCGCGTCGTCGCCCCACGAAGTCTATCTCCCAATCAACCTGAGCCACGCCGCGGACGATTGAATTGCTACCTCATCCTGTCATTCAAGCCAACATCTCGTCGCCGGATTCGAGTTTCAAGACTACCTTGCCTTCCGACTCCAGCCGCCGGGCCAGGTTCAAAATCTCCTGCTGCGCCTGTGCCACCTCGCGTGATCGCACCGGGCCCAAGACTTCCATGTCCTCTTTCAGCATCTCCACGGCGCGGGAGCTCATTGCCTTGAAGATCTGCGCGCGCAACTCCTCGTTGGCCCCGCGCAAGGCCATGGCCAGTTGGCGCTTGTCCACCCCGGAGACTATTTCCCGGATGGTCGCCGGAGGCACAGTCACCAGGTCCTCAAACGTGAACATGAGATTGCGGATGTTCAGGGCCAATTCAGGATGGCCTTCCTCGATAGTCTCCAGAATCTTCTTCGATTCGTCGGCCGGAAGCCGGTTCATCAGGTCCGCCACCGCCCGGAAGCCGGAGTAGCTCTTGCGCGCCGTGTCACCCACACTTTCCAGACGGCGGTGCAGAATGTGGGCTACCTTTTGCGCCATTTCCGGCGAAAACTGCCGCATCTCGGCCAGCCGCTGGATGGAGACAACCTTGTGCTCCTCACTCAAGTTGTCCAGCACCATCGAAGCCCGCTTGGGATCGAGGTGCGCCAGTACGAGGGCAATCGTCTGCGGATGTTCTGAGTCCAGCAGCTTGCCCAGTTGCTGCGGATCGGTGCGTTGCAGCTTGGCCAAGTTCCCATGGGCGGCCTCCTGAGAGCGGCGCACCAGCATCAGCAGGTCGTCGGCGCGCTCCTTGCCAAAAGTGTCCACCAACAGTCGGCTGGCGTAGTCCAATCCACCGTGGATCATGAAGTTCTGGGTCTCGAGCATCTGCCAGAACTCTTCCAGTATTTCGGCCGTGAGTTCAGGAGTGATGCCGCGCAAATCAGCCAGTTCCTCGGTCAGCCGCTGCACGTCCGCCTCGGGCAGCGCGCGCAGAATCTCCTTGGCCAGCTTCTCGCCCACGGCGACCAGCAGGACCGCAGCCTTGCGCAGCCCGCTGATGCCCGCCGTGTTCTGGAGCTTCGGTGCCCCGGTCTCGCTTCCCTGCTCCGCCAAGATGCTAACCCCTTCGACTTCCCAGGTTTCTCTTGTTCTTGCCCGAGGCCGCTACTCGGAGTGAATCCAACTCTGCAGTAGCCGTGAGCTCTGCGTCGGCTCGCGTTTCAGGTGATCGGAGACCTGCTCGAAGATCTCCTGCGCCCGTATCCGTTCTGGGTCAGGCGGCGGTGGCTCTGGCGGATTCAACGCGGGCGGCGCGACGGTGTGAGCCGGCAATTGACGGCTCCCCTTGCCAGTTTTGCCTCCTTCTACGGCTGCCATCGAGGCCTTGCGCAGCGCCGGACGCACTCCAAAGGTCAGCACCACCAGCAGCCCCAGCAGCAGAGTGGCGTATTTGACCAGCACCGGTGAGTTTTCCGTTCTGCTCAGCAACTGGCTCAACGGCGAGGCCGGAGGAGCACCACGATTCTCATCGAAGGCCAGGTCCTGCACCGTCACGAGGTCCCCACGCGCTCCATCGAAGCCCACCGCAGCCTGCGCCAGGGCGGTTAGGTTGTGCAGTTCGTCTGGCGAGCGCGGCTGCCACTGGATGGAAAGGCCTTTGGCATCCGCCCGCACCACCCGGTCATTGACCACAATTGCCGCCGTCAATCTCCGCACCCGCCCCGGGTTCTCAACCACATGGCGCACGGTCTTCGAGACGCCGTAGGTTCCGGATTCCGACTTGGAGCTTTGCGGAGGAGTCGTCTGACGGGGGTATACAGGCAGGGCCTGCGAGTTGGGCGCATTCGAGGCCGTGCCGGGAACTCCCGCAGCCACCGACTGTGGGCCGCTCGACTGCTCGGTGCGCTGCATCGACAATGTCACCGTTTTGTCAGGATTGAAGGTTTCTTCGGTCTCCTCCGATGCGGCTGGATCGTAGTCCAGGGTGACCGAGGCTCGCACGTTGCCCGCGCCCGTCACCGGCTCCAAAGTGGAGATCAGTTTCTCTTCCAAAGCCTGCTCTGCGCTTAAGCGAAGGGCTTCGGGGGTTTTCGGTCCCAGGGGCAAGTGGCCGGCCGCATCCACCAACACCACTCGTTCGGCGCTCAATCCATCCACGGCCGATGAGACTAGGTTGCGAATCGCCTCCGGCTCGCCATCGGCAAGTGATGCGTGGCGCAGTTTTAACACCACCGATGCCTTGGCTGGCCGCTCCTCGTCGCGGAAGAGGGAGTCGTGCGGCAATACCAGGTGCACGCGCGCTGACTCGACGTCCGCAAGCGAACCCACCGTGTGCTCCAGCTCGCCCTCCAGGGCCCGCTGGTAGTTCACTTGCTCGTCGAATTCCGAACCCACCCAATTTGGTTTGTCGAACAGCTCAAACCCCATCCGCCCGCTCTTGACCCCTCCCTTGGCGGCCGTTGCCAGGCGTGCCTTCTCCAACTGTGCTGCTGGAACCTCTATTCCCGTCCCGTTGGCCATCACTTCAAATGGGATCTGCGCCTGGGTCAGGGTCAGGCCGGTCTGGCGCGCATCGTCCGGATCGAGGCCCGCGTAGAGGGTGCGCCAGTCGGTGCGCAGGCCGTACCACATCAATCCCCCCGCCAGTGCCCCGAGCAGTGCCACCACAACCAAGGTCCAGTTGCGCTGTGCCTGTGGCATCGATGCCCACAGTACCCGGCTCCGCGTCCAGAGCGTCGACAGTCCCGCAGTCAGTGGACGCTCGCCAACCGCGGCCGGCCTGTTCCTCTCCAACTGTGCCCCCGTCGTGGCCATAATCTCCGCGTCCAACCGATTCCCTTATCAACTGCTGCCGCACACCTGCCCGATGATTCCTGAAACTCGAGAATCCAGGCCGTCAGTGGCTCTAGAACTGCATGCCCATCACGCTCTGGTATGCCTGCACCGCTTTGTTCCGCACCGCAAGCGCAAGTTCAAAAGCCATATCGGCCTTCTGGGTGGCAATCATCGCTTGGTGCACATCGACTCCGGAGCCGGTCATCAGCCCGTCCACGGCGGAGCGCGCCTGGCTCTCCAGAGCATTTACCTGGCCCACGGCTTCTGTCAGCAGACTGCCAAAGGGTGTCGCTGGCTGGCTCGGCCCTCCACCTTGTCTCAGTCCTTCCGGGATAACCCCGAGACCGGCCGTGGCTGAAGTTGCGGTGCTCATTGCGTTGATTGCGGCTTGCATTTGCTCTCCCTGAAGTTCGTTTCTTCGAATGACCGCGTCCGTTAATTGACGAGCCTGCGGCCTCATTTCGCTGCTGGCCCGCCGCTCTACGACTTGGCAATCTCCAGCGCCGACGAGATCATGCCCTTCTCCGCCTGCACGGCAGAACCGTTCAGACCGTATGCACGCGTCGCCCCCATCAGGTCCACCATCTCTGTGAGGGGATTAATGTCCGGATACGCCACGTATCCATCCGGCCCCGCGTCGGGATGGCCGGGGTCGTAGCGCTTCAGCGGAGGAGCGGTATCCTCGACCACCTGCGCAATCCGTACGCCAGGTGCCGCCACGTCCCCCAAGTTTGAGTTCAGCCTTGGCAAAGAGGCTGCGCCGTTTGCAGAAGCGGTCCTCGAGGCCTCGTTCAGCGAATCGAGAAATCCAGGATCGCCTCCATCCTCGGCAAAGACCACGTGCTGGCGGTGGTACGGCCCGCCGGTCGAGGTTCGCGTCGTCTCCGCATTCGCCATGTTGGCCGCTACCACTTCGGCGCGCATGCGTTCGGCTTGCATGGCCGATCCTGAAGTTTCCATCATTGCAAACAGATTCATCGCCGTTCCCCTCTCTCGCCGCTTCTCCACCCGCCTTTACTTCGAGTCGGCATGAATGGCGTCCAGCTCGCGCTGGTACTCCTGGCGCAGCAGGGCTACTCCGGTCTTGAACTTTAACTGCGCCTCGGCCAGGTTCAGGCTCTCGCGGTCCATTGAGACGTCGTTGCCATCCGGGCGCGCAATCAGTCCATCCACGGCCTTCACGCGCACCGGGCGCGGTCCGCTCCCCTGGTCGACCGTATTGAGAGCGCCACGCATCTCCGCTTCGAAATCCACGCCCAGAGCCTGGTAGCCGGGCGTATCGATATTGGCCATGTTGGCTGCGGTCAGCTTGACTTCGGTGGTGGCCAGATCCATGTAGCGCGCAATCTGCTCGCTCAGCCGCGTCTCGATTTGCATCCTTCTGCCTCCCTCCGCCTGTTTTTGCCGGCTTCCGACGCCGGTTTCCTTCAGTCCTTCAAAAAGCCGCTCAATTGACCGACAATCCGAAGTCAATCTCCGCCGCCGTAAGCAGCGGCGCGTCGCCAGCCAGGATCGCCGCTCTTTCCAATACGTGCTCCAGCTCGCGTACATTGCCCAGCCAGGGATGAGCCGCCAGCCTCGCCAGCGCTGCGGTATCGATCCGTTTGACCGGTGCGTCGCGGCCCATCTTCTCGAGAAAGTGCTCCACCAGCAGGGGCAGATCCTCGCTGTGATCGGCCAGGGCTGGAGTGCGGATCAAGAAGACCGCGAGGCGATAGTAGAGATCGGGCCGGAAGCCGCCGCTGAGCGTGCGCTGAGCCAGCGGACAATGCGTTGCCGCCACAATGCGCACATCCACTTTCACCGTCTCGTTGTCGCCCACACGTTGCAATTCACCGGTCTCTACAAAACGAAGCAACTTTGACTGCAGCGCCAATGGCATCTCTCCGATTTCGTCCAGCAGCAGCGTGCCTCCATCAGCGGCCTCAATGCGACCGGTGCGGCCCTGCACGGCGCCGGTGAACGCTCCGCGCGTGTGGCCAAACAACTCGGCCTCCAACAGCGCCTCGGGGATGGCCGCACAGTTGATGGCAACAAACGGCTTACGGCTGCGGGCCGAAAGCCGGTGCAACGCTTCGGCCACAATCTCTTTGCCGGAGCCTGTCGGCCCCTCGATCAGCACCGGTGTCGTGCGCGCAGCCACCAGGCGGATGCGACGACTGACTTCAAACATGCAGTGCGCATTGCCCACCAGTTCGGGAATCCGCTCACACGTCGTGGCTTGGCTGGTCTTCCCAAGGGCGTCGGCAGTGGCGGAACGTGCCAGAAGCGGGATGGAAATTATCTCCTCCGTAGTCTTGCCCGAGGTCGCCGATTTCAATCTCGGAACGGGATGAGACACGGCTGGAATTGCGTGCTTCGTTGCCAGGGTGTTGTCGGCTCCGCCATCCGTCCCGCTCAACATGGGAGCGGCATTCCAAGTCGCGGTATCGGTGTCCTGGCTGCGCCGAAGCGCATACAGAAGCTCCTGGCGATGGGGTCCGCGTGGGCTCTCATGTGTCGATGAACTCCCCGTGGTCATCAAGTCCACATCGGGAAACTTGGAGCGAAACTCCTTCAGAAACTCGTCACGATTGAGATCGGGGAGCCAGGAGTCGACGATCACAGCCTCGGGAACGCCAGCTGCGACCTCAGCCCAGGCCTGGGCGCCGCCTTCAGCTTCGCGCACCTGCCAACGCAGGCCAGTAAGAATGTAGCTGAGCCGCTGGCGGAAGCTGGGATCGGCGCTGGCCACCAGAGCGGTGCGCGGCCGAAGCCGAGAAGCGACAGGAACGACAGGGACGGTAAAGAGTTGCATATGCTTTCTCCTTCAATTGGGACAGTTTTGGTGGGAAAGGCCTATCGTGCTTCGGCGAGGGTACCGACCGACGATGCCACAACTGCCGCCGCGGTGTGCGCCGCGTCGATACAGAGTGCGATTTCGCTTTGCAGGGGAACGGTGTAGCCCTGGCCTCGTACCGTGCGAATCAGTTTCCCCGGAGCTGGATCGTGCAGCTTGCGGCGCAGGTAATTTACATACACATCCACAATGTTGGTGGTCTGTGCCGGCTCCATCTTCCACACTGAATCCAGCAGTTCCGCCCGCGAAACCGAGTGGCCGCGATTGAGCATCAAGTGCTCAAGCAGGGCAAACTCCTTGTTCGTTAGCTCCACCGGCTGCCCTGCGCGGCACGCCGTGTGATCCAACCGGCTGACCTCAAGGTCGCCTGCACGCAGCAGCAGCCTGGCCTCGCGCTTACGGCGCAGCAAGGCGCGGCATCGCGCGCGCAGTTCATAAAGGCTGAAGGGTTTCAACATCAGGTCATCGGCCCCGTGGTCCAGGCAGCGCACCCGCGTTTCTACTTCCTGGCGCGCTGTCAGCACCAGCACAGGAAGCTCGGAGTCTATCCTCCGAACCTCATCCAGGACCTGCTCTCCGTCCTTGATGGGCATATTCAAATCCAGAATTGTCAGGTCGGGCAATTCCTCGCGAAACGCTTCCACTGCGGCGGCTCCATCGCAGGCCACACGAACACGATGCCCTTCGGTCTCCAAGCCTCGCTTTAGGAATAGCCCCAGCGCCTTGTCGTCTTCGGCAATCAATAACCTCATTGCGGTCCTTCCCTGCGCCGACGGCGGCCTGTCAAGCCCGGCAGCTTCCACTTCTGAGCCGGTTGGCTTAACGTGCCCTAACCGTGGCTCCTCTCTACTGTCTTGCGCGATAGAAAGGAACTCAAGGCTGGAACCAAGAAATACACTGGGACGATTCCTGAAATGGATGTGGCGAACTGCGAAGTTCCAAAACGGAGTGACCGGCGTGTGTCCGCTGGTTCCGGGAGCTCTATTCTGCTTGAAACCCAGGCCTGGGGGTAGCCTGGAGCGCTATTCGATCTCTTTCAGACCCTAGCGGTTCATCTCTTTTCGATTTGCCCTGGCACCGCCCTTGTGCAAATACATCTGCGCATCCGCCTGGTCGAGAAGCTCTCTTAGCGTCTCGCCCACGGCGTGCTCGGCCAAACCGAACGAAGCGTTCACGCGGATCTTCAGCGATCCACGCCTTCCCTGCACTGTGTAGTTCCCACAAACCCATGCTCGCACCCGCTCGACATGCGCCTCTGCGTCTTTGATGCCGCCCTCGAACAACACCAGAAACTCGTCACCGCCCCAGCGGCCGATCATGTCGCCGGAACGGCATGCCGAGCGCAGTTCCCCGGCAAACTGTTTCAACAGTTCGTCACCGACCACATGCCCATAATCATCGTTCACCCGTTTGAATTCATCGATGTCGATCATGACAGCGCAAAACGCTTGAGCGGCATCGATGCGTTTTTGCAATTGACCCTCCACCCACAGCCGGCTGCCCAGGCCCGTCAGCAGATCGCAGGACGCAATGTATTCGGCTTCCTCCAATCTTGATTGATAGGCCGAGACCTGCCCTTGAAGCTGCTGAACCACCGCTTTGCCTTCGGCGGTCATCCGGTCAATCGAGGTCTTCAGCTCCGATGCGCTTCTCTCGATCGAGGCGCGTATCTGGGTTACGTCCTCGAGATTGGCAATGGATTTCAGGCGTGTAGTCACCTCGTTCATCTGTTGTGCGCAGCGCAGATCGCGGTCGCCGACAGACTCGGCGGTGCGGGCCATCATCAGGAGCAGTTCCTTCACCTCTGCAGCCTTCTGCTGATAGTGGCGGCCCGTGCGCCTGCCCCAGTCCTGCAGTCGCTCCCGGGCGCGGCTCTGTGTGGACGCGACCAGCTCCGAGCTCACGTCCGCAAAGAGTCTTTCCACCAACCCGGTCAGGCTCTGCTTCAAATCCGGCCCCAGAGCCGGACAGGCATCCACGCTGCAATTGCCCATCTCGATCAAGGCCGACCGATAGGCGTCAATCACCACTTGGACGGTACCTCGATCCTCCTCGTCGCCGCGATTTCCGCTTCCGCATTCAGCGCTGTCCAAATACCTCTTCAGAGAAATCATTCGCTTTCCGCCGCACTGTCCCCCATCCACGTTCAGAAGGGCAGGCTAAAGCAGGTTTATCGACCGGGCGGGGCCATCTCGATAGCGCCCTACACACCAGAAGTCTCTTCTTATCTACTTCTCCAGCTTGCCTGATGCTCTCCTCGTGCCCCATCCGTCGACGAATAGAAAAAAAGATTGGCGTAATTCGCTTTTTATTCGCTATAATGCGCCCATGGCAGTCACTCGAAGACAAAAAGAGGTTCTCGATTTTTTGGAGTCATTCGTGGCCCGCAATAGCTATTCCCCTTCGTTTGAGGAAATTGCACGCGGCATGGGGCTCAAAAGCCTGGCCACCGTGCACAAGCACATTACCAACCTCGAGAAGAAGGGGCTGCTGGACCGCGTCCACAACCGCAGCCGCTCGATCGACGTGCTGCCGCCAGGCGCCCGAACCCGCTCCAGCGACCGGCTTCCGCTCGCGGGCAGAATCGCCGCCGGGTTGCCGGTGGAGACTTCCGAAATCCCTGAAAGCATCTCGCTCCACGACGTGGTCGGGAACCGCGACGTGTTCGCTCTCGAGGTGCGGGGCGACTCCATGCGCGACGAACACATCATCAACGGAGATTATGTGCTGGTAGAGCGCACGCGGACGGCTCGCCAGGGAGAGATCGTGGTGGCCCTGGTCCACGGTGCCGAAACCACCTTGAAGCGTTTCTTTCCTGAAGGGCAGATGGTGCGCCTGCAGCCATCTAATGTGGAAATGGAACCCATATACGTACCCGCCGCCCAGGTCGCCATTCAGGGCCGTGTGCTGGGCGTGCTGCGCAAGTACCGATAATCCATCTCCAGCCTGTTCAACTGAAAAAGGCGCGACCTTCGGCATGTTCGCCGAGTCTCGCGCCTTCGTAGTCTGCCCGTTGCCGAGCCCGCCTTAAGTAACGTGAACCTTCCCTAGGCCAGCATGCGCTGGATTTTTTCTTCAATTACGTTCTGGGGCACATAGCCCACCACCTGATCCGCAACCTTGCCACCCTTGAAGAACAACAGCGTAGGTATCCCGCGGACGCCGTAACGCGAGGGTGTCGCGCCATTTTCATCCACGTTCACCTTGGCCACCTTCACCTTGCCTGCGTACGCAGCGGCGAGTCCATCCACAATGGGTGCAATAGCCTTGCATGGGCCGCACCACACAGCCCAGAAATCCACCAGGACCGGCTGCTCGCTGCGCAGTACCTCCTGATCAAACGTTGCATCGCTTACTTCCACTACTCCCAATCCAGCCATGACTCTCCTTGTGGCATTTGCCTCTACCCAGTGTAGCGGCAAGTGCGCTTGTATGAGATGCGACAGTGTGAAAGAAAGTCGCAGCCGGTCCCGGCTTGTCACCCCTCAGCCGTTGCGCAATCCTGCCCGCAGAGAGGCGCTATTCACTTCGATTCTCTGTCGCGAAGAGTCGCGCAAAGCCACTTGACACAAAGAGAAGCGCCCGGATCCCATACGGGACCACGGGCGCTAGAGCAGCCCTCCCCCAGAACTGCCCACGCAGCGAATTTATGGGTTCCTTGTCCGAATAGCAAGCAAACTTAGGTAATCGTTACAGTAACCACAACAGGAAATCTGACCCGGGATAACCACTGTGGGCAGACCCACTTGGCTCTCGGGCAAAAAAGTCCCAATGTGAAATGGAGCCAGAATAGGCAGGAGTGCGTACCGCATCAATTCCGGTTTTCGCCGAACATCTGACTGGCTCCTGCAATTTCAAACCGGCAGTCTCGGATCTCCGATTCCGGAAAATCCACCAGCGCTTCACGGATTGCCCGCGTGGCCGGCCCCAGGTCTTTTTCTTCCACAATCACCAGAACTGAAGGCCCCGCACCGCTCAGTGCCGCGCCGAGAATGCCATGACCGCCCGCCAAGGGTAGCAGCCGTGGCAGCAGGGGACAGATCGCCGCGCGGTAGGGTTGGTGCAGGCGGTCGCTCATGGCAACGCGCAGCAGATCGCCGCGGCCCTGCGCGAACGCGAGCCCCAGCAGCGATGCTGCTTGGATATTCGCCACCGCGTCGGAGCGCGAATAGTTCTCCGGCAGGATGCCGCGTGCCTCTGTGGTGGCTAGTGGATGGGCCGGAGAAACGACAATCGCCCGCCATGCGGCTGGCGGCACCACGCGGGCTGCGTGCACCTTTCTTCCCTCGCATGCTGCAATCACGAAGCCGCCAAGCCAGCAAGCGGCAGCGTTGTCAGGATGCCCCTCCAGCGCGCTTGCCTCTTCAAGAATTTCGTCGCTGTTCCAGCCCAGCTCGCCAAAGTGCACTGCCAGAGCGATGGCCGCCAAACGGCCCGCCGCCGATGACCCGTATCCCATCCCCAGCGGAATGCCGTTAACCATCCGAATAGCCAACGGCGCAACCCGTCTGCCGCTTTCTGTCAGCAGGCGTTTATAAATCTCCAGGATCAAGTTGTCTTCGATCCGACCGCAGCGCTCGCGGTCGCGCCCGCTCGCGGCAATTGAGAACTTGTCGGCAGGGTCGGCTTCAATCTCCAGGAAGAAGCTCAGAGCCACTGCCGCGGCATCAAAGCCCGCGCCCAGATTGGCGGAAGTTGCCGGCAGGCGAAGCCTGAACGTAGCGCTCATCCCGCGCGTTCCTTCAAAGCAGCCAAAACTGCGGCCGGAGTGGCATCCACAGCCACAGCGTCACGCCGCAACCCTTCGATCTCCGCTTCGTGTCCAGCCAGCTCCTGCTCATTCAGCAGGGTTCCACGATGAAAGTCTATGGTGTAGTCGGCATCTTTGAGCGTGTGGCCCGTGAGCACCAGAACCACGGTTTCGCTCGATGCCACTTTGCCCTGCGCACGTAGTTTCTTCAACCCCGCAAGCGTCACCGCCGATGCCGGCTCACAGCCCAGTCCCTCGGCGCCTAATTCCGCTTTGGCAATGGCAATCTCTGTCTCGGTCACATCGAGGCACCAGCCTCCAGTGTCCTGAATAACCCGCACCGCCTTTCGCCACGAGGCAGGATTGCCAATGCGAATCGCGGTAGCGCGGGTGTGCGCCTCCACCGGCTCCAGCGCCTCTCCCCGGTTGTGGGCGATGCTGCGAACCAGCGGGTTGGCCCCTTCCGCCTGGATGACCGAAATGCGCGGCTGGCGCGCAACCAGGCCCAGCTCATGCAACTCTCGAAAGCCTTTGCCCAGCGCCGAACTGTTGGCCAAGTTGCCGCCGGGGACAATCAGGTGATCCGGCACAATCCAGTCGAAAGCCTCGGCAATCTCGAATGCCGGCGTCTTTTGTCCTTCCAGCCGGTAAGGGTTCACTGAGTTGAGCAGGTAGATCGGCGCCTCGCGCACAATCTCGGTCAACACCCTGACGCAACCGTCAAAATCAGTCTTGAGCTGGCACGTTACAGCGCCATAGTCCATGGCCTGCGACAACTTGCCCCAGGCGATCTTGCCCTCGGGAATCAGAACCAGGCTGCGCATACCCGCGCGCGCGGCATACGCCGAAACGGCCGCCGAAGTGTTCCCCGTCGAGGCGCATGCAACCCACTCGAAGCCACGTTCTTTGGCCACGCTGATCGCCGCCGTCATGCCAGTGTCTTTGAACGATCCGCTCGGATTCATTCCCTGGTGCTTGGCGAAGAGCTGGTCAATGCCCAGGACCTTGGCCGCGCGGGTCAGCGAATACAGTGGCGTATTGCCTTCACGGAGGGTGACCGCGTTCCCAAAGCTATCCAGAATGGGGAGCAGCTCGCGGAAGCGCCACACGCCGGACTGGTCAAGCGTTTCTGAGGAGCAGCGGCGCTCTCGCCACAGCCACTTCAGTGCTCCGGGATTGGGCCGGTCAGGTCCGCGGCGCTGGCTCCAGCCCGGGTATTCCACCTCAAAAAGATCGCCGCATTGGGCGCAGCGAAAATCTGGCCGGGCCTCGGCGCCTGAGATGCGCTCTCCGCATCCGAAACAGCGTAACTGGTGCAGATTGTCGTTCATCGCTGGTGTTAGCCTACCAGCGTGGGGAGGTTTTTGCTCGCCTCGGAGGTCCGAATCGTATGATGCCGAACCGAATTGCCGTTGCATTGCTCGGATTGATGTGCTTCCCCACGGCCATGGCCCAAGCCCCGCTGCGAATAGCTGCGGCTGCAGACCTGGGTCCGGTGCTCCCGCCGATTCTGGAACAGTTTCGCCAGTCCACCGGTATCCGCGCTGAAGCCACTTTCGAGGCCTCAGCCGCCCTCACTGCGCAAATCCAGAACGGTGCGCCCTTCGACGTTTTCTTGTCGGCGGATCTCAGCTACCCCAAGCGCCTTATCGACGCCGGCCTGGCCGATGCCGCGGGTTCGGCTGATTCCTCTACGCCGATCACCTACGCCAAGGGCACTCTGGTTCTGTGGGCGCACAAGGATTCCAAGCTGCCCCCGCCATCGCTCGATCTGTTGCGCAGCCCAGATCTGAAGCGGCTGGCCATTGCCAACCCCGATCGCGCACCCTACGGCAGAGCCGCAGTAGCCGCCCTCACCAGCCTCAAACTCTACGACACCCTTAAGCCGCGTCTGGTCACGGCGGAGAATATCTCGCAGACCGCACAGTTTGTCGATTCGGGTAACGCCGACGCTGGATTGATTTCGCTCACGTCTGCGCTCACGCCTCGCCTTGCGGCCAGTGGAAACTACTTCGTGATTCCGCGCGGCCTCTATCCGCCCATCGAACAGGGCGCGGTCATTGTGAGCCGCACCACGCAGCGTGCAGCTGCGCACAAACTGCTCGACTTTCTGCTTTCCACTCCTGTGCAGGCTCAGTTCGCCAAGAGCGGCCTCACCCCGGTTCACTGAGAAAAAATGGACTGGCAAGCGCTCACCCTCACTCTCAAGCTGGCCTCGATCACTACGCTGATCCTGCTCGCCGTGGCCGTGCCGCTGGCCGCGCTTTTGGTGCTGGGGCGCTGGCGCTGGCTCTCGGCGCTTGAAGCATTGGCTGCTCTGCCCTTGGTGCTGCCGCCCACAGTGCTCGGATTCTTCCTGCTCGTCCTGCTGGGACCTCGCACAGCCTTCGGGCGCGGAATCATTGCCCTACTCGGTCATCCGCTGGCCTTTTCGTTCTCCGGTCTCGTGGTTGGCTCCGTCATCTATAGCCTTCCCTTTGCGGTGCAGCCCATCGTTGCCGGTTTCGCTGCTGTGGAGACGTCTCTGGTGGACGCGGCGCGCCTGCTCGGCGCAAGTTCTTCGCGGCTGGTGCTCAGCCTCATGGTCCCGCTTGCCCGCCGTTCCATCCTGGCCGCGGCCGTCCTATGTTTTCTGCATACGGTAGGGGAGTTCGGTGTTGTGCTCATGTTGGGCGGCGACATACCCGGCGCCACGCGGACTCTCTCCATCGTCCTCTACAACCAGGTTGAGAACTTCGATTACGCCGCGGCCAATCGCACTGCGGCCATTCTGCTGGCGCTCAGCGTAACGGCCCTGGCGGCAATCTACATTGGCAACCGCCCGCACGGAGGCCGCCGTGCTTGAATTGGCGCTCGATGCGAGTCGCGGCAGCTTTCACCTCCGCGTGGAGTGCCGCTTCACGTCGGAGTGGACAGTAATCTTCGGCCCCTCTGGCTCGGGCAAAAGCACGCTGCTGCGCCAGCTTGCAGGCCTCGACCGGCCGCTTCGTGGGCGTATCGCGCTCGATGAGCATTTGTTGACCGATACCAACCGCGGTATTTACGTCCAACCCGGACGCCGGCACACTGCGCTCGTTGCACAGCAGCCCGCACTCTTCCCACACCTCAGTGTCACCGCCAATGTCGCGTATGGCCTGGCTGCCCTTGACAAACAAAGCCGTACGGCGCGAGTTGAGCAGATGCTGGAACTGGTAGACGCTCGGGATCTGGCCAAGCGCCGCCCACAGAGCCTTTCCGGCGGCGAAGCGCAGCGTGTTGCACTGGCACGCGCGCTGGCGCCTCTGCCTCGGCTCTTATTACTCGATGAGCCCTTCGCCGCCTTGGACGGCGCCGCCAGCGACGCGCTGCTGCAGCGGTTGCAGAATTGGGTCAGCGGAAACCGCATTCAAACGGTTCTGGCAACTCACGACGCTACCGACGCGTTTGCAACCGGCGCAGAGGTCTCCCTGCTGCGCGAAGGATGCCTTGTTGCACAGGGACCAGCCGATGAAGCGCTCGCCTCAGAGCGCGCTCGCCTATTGGGCCGCATTGGAAGCACTTAGTTTGCAGCTATCACCAGCAGCGTTGCATCGTCCCTGAAATGCGCGTCGCAGAAAGTGCTGACATCCGCTAGCAGCCGCCCGTTCAGATCGCGTGCGGAAAGCTTCCTGTTGGCCAGCGCAAATGCTGCTATTTTTGCTTCACCAAATTCCTGTTCGTCTGCGCCCGAAGCTTCTGTAATGCCGTCCGTAAAAAGCAGCAATCGATCCCCTGGGCGCAAATCGATCGCCGTGTCCTCGTAGGTCCATTCTGGAAAAACGCCGAGCACCGCGCCGCTCTCTTCCAGCATCTGCGAATTTTCATTCGAGACAAGAATTGGATAAGGATGTCCGGCGTTGCAATACTGGATCGTGCTCACTTCTGAATCGAGTACACAATAAAGAAAGGTCACGAACTTTCCGGTAGCAATGTTCTCGCACAACAGGCGGTTGACTTTGCCGCATAAGCAGGCCGCGCTCTCCACATCGCTCGCAAACGCGCGCACGGCAGCCTGAACATTGGCCATCAGCAAGGCCGCGGATACGCCTTTTCCCACCACATCCGCGATGCAAATGCCCAATCTGTGCCCGCTCAACTTCACCACGTCGAAGTAGTCGCCGCTCACCGTGCTTGCCGGACGCCACACTGCTGCGACCTCGAAGCCCGGAAGCTGAGGAATCTCCTTTGGCAGCAGCGACTGCTGAATATCCAGGGCGCGCTGCAACTCCTGCTCCTGCGCCTCTATCTGCGAATGGCCGAGTTCTACCGACCGTTGCAGTTCGACATTCCGCCGCCTAGATTGGTGCAGAAAAGCAACCACGCTAAAAACGAACGTGATGAGGAGTGGAAGTTTCCATCCCGTCTTTAGCAAATGAACAAGCGTCTGCGGCGTGGGTGGAGCAAGCCACCAAACAATCACTGACGAGACTACATAAACAGGAAACAGAAGCAGAAGCAGGATCGAAAGAAAGAACAACGAGCTGTAAGGGAATGGCCGCTCTGCATAGAAGCCATGCAAACTCTCCAAAGCCGGCATGGTGAGGTTGCCGATCAGCAGCGAGTACAACAGCACCGTAAGCGGGTTGATCTGCTGCCCATTGGCCCAGAAAATGGCTACGAAGATAGCCGAAAGAGCAAGATACGAGCCTTGTTTTCTTACGAAGTCAACCAATGCCGGAAGGTTTGCCCGCATGCCGTCGCTCTTTCTGAACTTCGTGGAGAACAACAACCCATTCTATCCCGCATTCTCTTTTGCGTGTGTAGCCAGCGGTATTCCACCTGCATTCATTCGAACCCCACCAGCACAGGCTCCATCTCTAGCTGAATACCGAACTGCGCTTCAACGGCTTCCATAATCTGCGCGGCCAGGGCCATGATCGCTGCGGCCGTTGCACCGCCTCGATTGATCAGCGCCAGCGTGTGCCGCGACGATACACCAGCCGCGCCCAGCGCGTAGCCCTTGGCGAAACCAGACTGCTCGATGAGCCACGCCGCCGGGATCTTCGATCGGCCCACGTTTTCCGGGTCCGGCCCCGCAGGAAAGCGCGGCGGCTGGACTCCGATTCCGGCCTCAATCTCTTGTAAGCGTTCATTTGTTACCACGGGGTTTTTGAAGAAGCTTCCCACGCTGCGGCAATTCGGGTCGCCTTCGACCAGCAGCATCCCCTTCGATTGGCGAATGCGGCGCACGGCGCCGGCCACATCGGCGAGGCTTGCGGCCTTTGAACTATCTGCAAATGCCCTTTGCAGGTCCGCATAGCGAAGCGTGGGCGCGCCGCCTGCGGTTAGTCGGTAGTCCACGCGCGTCACGATAAAACGCCCACGGTCCGTCGAGTTGAAGCGGCTGCTGCGATAGGCGAAGCCGCATTCTGCGGCATCGAGTTCTACAAAGGCGCGCTCCCGCAGATCATAGGCCCGCACTCGCTCAATGGACGACGCCACCTCCTGCCCATACGCGCCCACATTCTGCACCGGTGTTCCACCCACGGTCCCCGGAATTCCCGCCAGGCATTCGATGCCCGCACATTTATCCTGCACCGCGCGCTCTACAAACCCGTCCCAGTCCTCTCCTGCCGCTACTGAGTAAATCTTCTGCTCCGCGTCATCAGCCGCGGCAATGCCGCGCAGTGCCACGCGCAGAACCAATCCACTGAATCCGGCGTCAGAGATCAGCAGGTTGCTTCCCCCGCCGAGCACAAAGAGCGGAGCGCCGTGTTCACGCGTCCACGTCTCCGCCTCCGTAATGTCGTCCTCGCTCCCCGCCTCCGCAAACCAGCGCGCGGGACCGCCAATGCCAAAGGTGGTAAACGGGGCGAGCGGCTTGTTCTCTTCCATGAGCATTGCGTCAAGGCTACACCAGAGCGGCTCCCGCTTCATAAGCCCTGCTCGCCCAGTTCTGGCTTCAAAGCCGTAATTGAAAGACCGCTCACTTGAATTTCCAGTAGAATGAATGCAGGCAACTTCCCAGCCGGAGGCGAAAATGTATCCAGAACTAATGGTCATTCCCATGCGCGAGGAATTGGTGCGCGCTGGAATCAAGGAAACTCGAACTGCCGAAGAGGTGGACGCTGCGCTGGCTGAGCCGGGCACATCCATGGTGGTGGTCAACTCGATCTGCGGTTGCGCTGCGGGCAAGATGCGCCCCGGTGTTCGGCTGGCGCTGGCCAATTCCAGTAATCTCCCCGACCACAAGATCACTGTCTTTGCCGGGCAGGACCGCGAAGCCACCGAGCGCGCCCGCGGATACTTCGAAGGCAACCCGCCCAGTTCCCCATCCGTTGCCATCCTGCGAGACGGCAAGCTGGTCTACCTGATGCAGCGCTCGCTCATCGAACAAGCCTCCGCGCAGCAGATTGCCGGCGAGCTGATCCGCGCCTTCGACGAATTCTGCGCCAAGACCACCGCGTAAGACAATCCTTGACCAACAGCAAAACGGCCTCCTGCATGGGAGGCCGTTTTGCTGTTGGCAATTTACATGCAGAAATCAGTCGCCCTCGGTTCCGACAGGCAGCGCTTGCACCTTGCTGTGGTGAATCGAATAGCCAAAGTAAATGACGAGCCCGATCAACAGCCACCCAAGCATTACCGCCCACGTAATAAGCGCCAGCCGGCTCATGAGATAAAGCGCTGTAATGATACCGAGAATTGGCACCAGCGGTACCAGCGGCGTCTTGAACGGCCGGTGCATTTCCGGCTGCCGCACACGCAGCACCCAGACTCCCGCACACACAATAGTGAATGCGAGTAACGTGCCAATATTCACCAACTGCGAAAGGTTTTCGATAGGCAGGAATGCCGGCATAATTGCGGCAAACGAGCCAAAGACGATAGTCGTAATCCAGGGCGTGCGGAATTTTGGATGAATCGCGGAAGCCCATTTCGGTAACAGTCCGTCACGCGACATCGAGAAGAAGACGCGCGTTTGCCCCAGCAGCATCACGAGCATTACCGTAGCCAGCCCGAACACAGCACCGATCTTCACCAGCATCGAGCCCCAGCTCACTCCTGTTCTATCGATGGCCAGGGCCACCGGCGCCGCTACATTCAGAGTCTTGTAGCTGACCAGACCGGTAAGTACCAGCGAGACCAGGATATACAGAATGGTGCAAACAACCAGTGATCCGAGAATGCCGATAGGCATATCTCGTTGCGGATTCTTTGCCTCCTGAGCCGCAGTGGAGACGGCGTCGAATCCGATGTAAGCAAAAAAGATCGATGCGGCCGCCGTGGGAATGCCACCCCAGCCAAAGTTGCCGTGTCCATCTGCTGGCGGAATAAACGGATGCCAGTTCAGTTTGGCAACTTCGGGGTGACGGAAAAGGAAGTAGCCCCCGACTATCAGGAAGATGCCCACGATGCCGAGCTTGATGATCACTATTACCGAGTTGAAGTTGGCTGACTCCTTGATGCCGACGACGAGGATGGCGGTGATCGCCATGACAATTAACATCGCGACCAGATTGAAGAAGCCTGTTGCATGTGGCAGGCCCACGCTGCTCACGCCCGGAGGAAGAGACATCAACGGCAGCCACTGCTGCTGATAGAAAACCAGCGTTGTGCCGGTCGTAGCAGTGAGCTGCGGCGGAATGTAAATATGCAGCTGCTGCAGGAGGCTGTTGAAGTACCCTGACCAGCCCGACGCAACCGTGGCCGCTCCAAAGGCATACTCCAGACACAGGTCCCAGCCGATAATCCAGGCCACAAGCTCACCAAGCGTCGCGTAGCCATAGGTATATGCAGATCCGGCAATCGGAATGATGGAGGCAAACTCCGCATAGCACAGTCCGGCAAATGCGCAAGTGAATCCGGCAAGCACAAAGCTTAGAGCCACGGCAGGTCCGGCGTGCAAAGCCGCGGCCTGTCCCGTCAGCACAAAGATGCCAGCGCCAATCACCGCGCCAATCCCCAGGGTGATCAGGTTCAGCGCGCCCAGCGAACGTTTGAGCGTGTGTTCCCCCTGCTCACCAGCTTCTTTCGTCAGCATCGACATCGGTTTAATACGCAGCAACCTGGGCATGGACGAGGGAGTTCCTCCTCAATAATTAAGATCAGAGCCTGTTTGCAATTGGCTCGCGGTCCGCCGCGACCAAAAGAGATAGACCGGAATGCCGAGCAAGACGAGCACAAGACCCGGCCAAGTGTACTGGGGCTTATAACGCAATAATACGATACAGATCCACGTCGCCATCACTACATACACTGCTGGAAGGACGGGATAGCCCAGTGCTTTATAGGGTCGCGGCACATTCGGCCGCTTCCTGCGCAGCACAAATAAGCCCACGATAGTGAGGATGTAAAACACCAGCACCGCGAAGATAATGTAGTCCAGCAACTGGCTGTACGAGCCCGAGACGCACAGCAGCGCCGTCCAGCATGCCTGCACCAGTAAGCCGGCCGCCGGTGTGCGGTAGCGTGGATGCAGCTTGCCGACGGACTTGAAAAACAACCCATCCTGGCTCATGGCGTAATACACGCGCGCCCCGGCCAGCGTCATGCCGTTCGCGCAGCCAAACGTTGAAATCAATATGGCCGCAGCCATCAGGTACGCCCCACCGGAGTGAAAGATCACTTCCAGCGCCGCTGTAGCCACGCGATCCTCCGATGCATACTGCAACCCGCGCGCCAGTGCCGTGCTTCCGTTGGGATCGCCGTGCATGGGCAGCACCAGCAAGTAGCCCAACGACACCAGAAAATACACGGTCAGAACAAATCCCACTCCCAGAGTCAGCGACAGCGGAATGTTGCGCCGGGGATTCTTTACCTCGCCGGCCGTGAACGTGATGTTGTTCCATGCATCGGCCGAGAACAGCGATCCCACCTGGACCACCGCCAGAATCACAACCAGGTTCACCAATATGGTCGGACCGCCAACGCCCACCTGCACCGGGTGCAGCGAACTCCATCCCGCGTTTTTCCAGAACTGGCTCCAGCCCGCGCCAAAGTTCGCGTTCCACGCCGTCTCGTTGCGTCCCACCGTGAAGGCGAACAGCACCAGAGCCGCCAACGACAGTGCCTTCGCAGTGGTGAAAATATTCTGGATCAGCGCGCCAAGCTTAACTCCGAAGACGTTCACAATAGCCAACAGAATCGCAATGAAGATGCCCGTAAGATTGGCCGTATTGACGCCGATCTCCATGTTACCCAGCACCATGGGCCCCACCTTCAGCGCAGGCACGTGCGCAATATGCCACAGCCAGTGGGTGGTAGAGATGGTGGGAAAGAACACGCCTAGGAATTTGCCGAAGGCCACGCACACCGCAGCGATGGTTCCGGTTTGAATCACCAGAAACAGCGTCCAGCCATACAGAAAGCCCCACAGGGGCCCCAGCGATTCGCGCAGATACACGTATTGCCCGCCGGCCTTGGGCATCATCGCCGCCAGTTCGCCGTAACTGAGCGCGCCGATCATGGTCAGGACTGCTGTGACCACCCACGCACCCAGCAGAAGCGCCGGTGAATTGGCAACGCGCGCAATGTCCGCATCCACAAGAAAAACGCCGGACCCAATCATGGATCCGGCGACAATAGCGGTGGAACTGAACAGTCCGAGAGTTTGCACCAGCCCCGGAGTACTGAGCGCTGCTGCGGTTCCTTCGATTGGAGTAGCGTTTGGGGTCGTCACTTTGCTCGGTTTTACTTGAATTGACAAAGATTGTCTTCTGTTTTTTAACGTCGGCGCGGGCCTTTGCTATGTCCAATCAATCGCGACTGAGTTCCTGCATCCAACGGCGAAATTCAGCCGCGGGGTCTGCGGCGCGAAAGATGGCGGCGGAAACAGCCACGGCACTCGCGCCCGCTGCCAGGACCATCGGCGCGGTGGCCAGCGTAATGCCCGCGGCAGCCGTTAGCACCACATCTGGTCCGGCCTCCTCGCGCAACTTGCGTACGCCTTCCGGCCCGATCGGCGGCTTTGAAGTCTGCTTGGTTGTAGTGGAGTACACGGGGCCGACGGCCAGGTAATCCACCGGCGCGGCGAGAATGCCCGGCAAGAGCGCGTCGCTGCCGCCGAACGTGCCCACGATGCGATCCGGACCAAGCAGGCGCCGTGCTTCCGCGGGTGTTGCGTCTCCGGCATCTACGTGCACGCCGTCAAACTTCATCGCAGCCACCAGGTCGGCTCGGTCATCCAGAATCAGCTTCACCTGTCCCGCGGGCATCGCAGTGCGCAGGACAGCTGCGTCCGCCAGCAATTCGGCGTCGGAGCCTGACTTGTTCCGGTATTCCAGCAGCGTTACGCCGGCCTCAGCCAGCGAGCCGCCCAGCCTGCGTAGAAACTCGTCGCGTCCAGACGATGGAATGATCGAGGAATCAAGAATGGGATACACACGCGGAATCTTGAACGCCATGCATTCAAGTTAGACTGAAGGGCCTGCGTCTGTCTGTGATAGTGGACCAGGGAACAGAGAACGATTCATTCAGAGTGACGGCGAACCTACAATTGAACACACACCCTCTTGTTCCCTGTTCCCTTCTCCCTGTCTTCCCTACATCTCGTCCGCGGAAGGCCCGTAACATCCCGGTATCTTCTGGTCAAGCATGCGCAGATACACCCCCAACTGGGCCCGGTGATGAATCATGTGGTCCAGAACCCAATTCCGGAAGACTTGGTACTTCGACTCATCGATCCACGTCTGGCCCCCGGCCACGAACTTCCAATTCTCATCCCACTTCTTCGGCGCAAAGTTGGCCAGTTCGTCTTTGGCCTTGGCCACCTGGCGGTCATATTGCTCCAGAAGCGCCGCCTTCGACGCGGGGACGTACGGCTCGAATTTGTGGTCCGCCGGAAATTCCAGCTTGTCCGTGGTCAGAGTGTGCGAAGCCCAATCACCGGCGCAGTCAGACACGTGTCCAGCCAGCCGGCCCAGGCTCATGGATTTGGGGTGGGGTTTGTAGTTGAAATCGACATCGGCCGGAATAGCATCCAGCACCTTGCGCGTCGAGGTGGTTTCACGGTCGTATTCGGCGATGAGTTCCTTTTGAAAATCCATCCTTGCAACCTCCATTGTTGCGAAGAAAGGATAGCCGATCTCGCTCTCGAAAGGCGAATAAAAAGCGATAAATTTACTTGCCTTAACCCTGCGTCTATCGCGGCAGGGCAAATGCGATATACGCTCCGCCAACCGGCCCATTCCGATCCCGGCCGCCGATCAGCCTTCACGCCGGTCCCTCTACGCACCAGGCCATCCCCGCGCCCCGTATTGGGCTATTGCTGCAGGCGACGATTGTTACACGCTGCAGCAAACGCTGGAAAAGCGCTTCCGCGTCTTCTGGACCAATGAAATCAATTGAGGTCTACTCGGCTCTTGCGGCCAGAAACCGCTCCATGAACTTGGTATCGAATTCCCCTGCGCGAAAGCCCTCATCGGCAAAAATTGCCTGGTGCAGCGAAATCGACGTGTCGATTCCCTGCACGACAAACTGGCTCAGCGCGCGTTCCATCCGTGCGATAGCCTCGGGGCGGTCGTGGCCGTAGCTAATGAGCTTCGCAATCAGCGAGTCGTAATACGGCGGCACCACTCCTTCGGCGTATTGCGCGGTGTCCACGCGCACGCCGTTGCCTCCCGGCACATTGAACGCCGTAATCTTCCCCGCCGAAGGGGTGAACTTCTGCGGGTGCTCGGCATTGATGCGGCACTCGATGGCGTGGCCACGCATCTCCAGCTTGGCGGGCAAAATGGCGTCCAACCGCTCGCCGTCGGCAATCCGCAATTGCGCCTTCACCATGTCCACTCCGGTAACGGCCTCGGTGATCGGGTGCTCCACCTGGATACGGGTATTCATTTCGATAAAGTGCAACTGCCGGTCTTCGTCCATCAGGAATTCGACTGTTCCTGCGTTCTGGTAGCCGATGTCTTTCAGGCAGCGACACAGAGTGCGGCCCAATTCTTCGCGCATCTTCGGCGTCACCTGCAACGACGGCGCCTCCTCGATCAGCTTTTGATGACGGCGCTGGATTGAGCACTCCCGCTCAAACAGTGAGGCGACATTGCCGTGCTCGTCGGCCAGCATTTGGAACTCGATGTGGCGCGGCTGCTCGATGAATTTCTCCATGTACAATTCGCCATTGCCAAAGGCGTTCGCGGCTTCGGTAAAAGCCGCGTGGAACAGGTTGGGCAGCTCCTCCGCGGCACGCACAATTCTCATGCCGCGTCCTCCGCCCCCGGCCTTCGCTTTCAGGATCACCGGGAAGCCGACCCTTCTCGCCCATTCCCCCGCTTCTTCCACGGTCGCGATCACTCCATCCGAGCCGGGCAGTATCGGCACTTTCGCCTTCTTCATAGCCTGGCGAGCTTTTTCTTTCTCACCCATCAGACGCGTAACCTCGGGCGGCGGGCCAATGAACTTGATGTTGGAGGCACGGCAAACCTCGGCGAAATTGGCGTTCTCGCTCAGCAGCCCATAGCCCGGGTGAATCGCATCCACATTGGCGATTTCGGCGGCAGAGATCACTGCCGGTACATTCAGATAGCTGTCGGCGGCGCGTGGCGGGCCAATGCAGATCGCCTCGTCGGCGAAGCGAACATGGAGCGAGTCGCGGTCAGCCTCGCTGTAGACGGCGACCGTGCGGATGCCGAGTTCCCGGCAGGCGTTCAGAACGCGCAGCGCAATCTCGCCGCGGTTGGCAACCAATACCTTACGAAACATTCAAGACCCTTTAAGAGCGGATTTGTAAATCATCGCTCGCACAGCCAAAACACTTTAGGAAATGGTGGGCGACCACCGATGTCGATCTCGACCGTAAACGGTTAAACCAAATACGCTTTCGGTCTCTGACCGCTTGAAGTTGTATCAATGTTGGGTGCCCCAGGTCTCGACTTTGAGACCTGGGAAATCACCAATCTCAGGAACGAATTCATACGGTCAGCGACCTAGCTGAGCCGGATGGAAAACAGAGGCTGTCCGAATTCGATTGGCTGACCGTTGGTAACGAAGCACTTCACCACTTCTCCGCTGGCGTCGGCTTCAATTTCGTTCATCAGCTTCATGGCCTCAATAATGCAGATCACCTGCCCTTTCTCCACGTGGTCGCCCGGAGAGACAAAGGGTCCCGAACCCGGAGAAGGCGAGCCATAGTAAGTGCCGACGATCGGCGACTTCACCAGGTGCAATCCCTCCTCAGGGTCCACCGCTGGGACCGAAGCAGGCGGTGTCGCGGCGGCCGGGGGTGCGGATGCCGCAGGGACAGCAGCCACGGCCGGAGCACTGGCCAGCAAGCGGGCCAGGTCTGACAATCCTGCTGCCGAAGTCTCCGGTTGGCTGAATTTGAGCCGGATCTTGATGTCGCCCCGGTCCAGATCGAATTCCGCAACCTGGTAGTGTTTCAGGAACTCAATCAGTTCTTTCAGATCTTCGATATCCTGTGGTTTCATTCTTTCCTTATCGCTCTCTCACTTGGGTGAGATGGGATGGATCAAAGCTCAATCAGGGCCTTTGGCGCCGGGGTAAGCACCTGCCCTCCGGTTCGGGTAACGACCACCATGTCTTCAATGCGAATTCCGAATCGCCCCTGCAGGTACACTCCGGGCTCGATGGTAATTATCATGCCGGGCAGCAAGCGGTTTGCAGCCCCGGCCCCAATCCGCGGAGGCTCGTGAATTTCCAGCCCCACGCCGTGCCCGGTCGAGTGGGTGAAAGCCTCGGCCAGACCCGCCCGTCGCAGCACGGCGCGCGCCGCCTCATCCACCTCTCCGCAACTGACGCCGGCACTTACCGCGGCCACCGCTGCCTCCTGGGCTTCGAGCACCGCTTCGTACGCTTTCCGTTCTTCTGCCTTGGGTTTGCCAAAGTAGACAGTACGGGTCATATCCGAGCAGTAGCCCTCACGGATTATACCGAAGTCGAGTGTCACGAACCCGCGCCTTGGCAGCCGGGCACGCGTCGCTCGCCCATGGGGAAGCGCCGAACGCACCCCCGAAGCGACGATGGTTTCAAACGACATGCCTTCGGCGCCGCGCATGCGAGCCTCGTGTTCCAGGGCCGCGGCCACCTCAAACTCCGCCAGCCCAGGCCGCATCTCTCCCAGGATGTAGTCGAAGAGTTGGCAGCCCAGTTGCGCCGCCTCAATCATGATGGTTAGCTCATCCTCATCCTTCACCATGCGCAGCGGTTCCACCAGGGGCGCAGCGAGAGCGGCAAGAAAGGTGCGGCGCAGGTGTGAAGGTAGGGCGGCTCTCCAGCGGGTCAGTTCGGCCACCGTAGTGCGCGTCGGATCGAAGCCCGCGCACTCCACACCGGGCTGCGCCGCCAGCCATTCAATGGCGGCCACCGTGGGAGAACTGGTCACAATCTTTACTTGCGCGGCGGTCACCTCTTCGGCAGCCTGCGCAATGTAGCGCCCGTCAGTAAACAGCCGCGCCGAGCGGCGAGTGATCGCCAGCGCGGCACTGGAACCCGTGAAGCCCGAGAGGTAGCGGAGATCGGGAAGGTAGTTAACCAGCAATCCGGGCAACCCGGAGCGGGTCAAGCGGCGGCGCAATTGGCCAATGCGGCGTAAGTGGTCCACCGCCCAGTTTTATCATGTTAAGGCAGCTTTCTGATGCCAGCCATCAGATGTCAGCACACACCCACTTAAAGGCACTCCGAAGAAGACAAGCCGGTCCAGGCTAGGCAACCTCGTCAAAAAGTCGCAACCGCCCGCCATCAACTGACAACTGACCACTGTTCCCTGACCACTGTCCTTACATCGCCGGACGGACGGGCTTCTTCTGGTGCGGGTCAAGCTCGGCGTCTGCGGCCTGCAGGTCAGACTGGCGGTCCATCCACTCGTCCAGCCGCGAGCGCTTAAAGCGCCACCGGTTGCCCAGCTTGAATGCGGGCACAAAACCTTCCGAGGCGTACTTGTACAGGGTGTCTGGCGAAATGCCGAGATAGTCGGAGGCCTGGCGGATATCCATGACCTCGCGGACCTCGGGGACAAGCAGATTAGAGCGGACCGCAACGTTGCGCATGATTCCCCTCCTGAAAGGCGCGCCGCCCCCAGGCAAGATTCCGGCAGAGCTGCCGGTAGTCTTGTATATATCGCGGTTTCACCCATCAGTTCAAGGATTTTCAGGAAGTTACAGGAAATTCATGGGCTTTCCCCATCCCCTTCCAACGGTCCAAAACCCGACTGCAGAGGCCCGTACCCATCCCCTTGGGGCGCCTCGCCAGCCACCCGCAATCCCTTGGGTAGTTAGAGCAAATGGTGCAGCGGCGCAGCAGTTGGCTGATTCTGCTCGGATTGCGGCATGGCGGAGACCGCGACGATTAAGAGCAACGAAGAGCCATCACGAATCCTCCAGCTGGTTCGCAAACCACCGACGAATGCTGGGCATCTCACGACTGCTCCCACTGCGACATCACCTTGGCTCAAGATGAGAATCCCGCCAAAAGCCCCATTTTGCTTGCACAGTCGATCACAGAGTCTTCAGCATTCCGCCATCGACAAAATAGGTTGACCCCACGCTATAAGCTGCTCTCTCGGAGCAAAGAAAGACGAAGAAGTCAGCTAATTCGGTCACCTTTGCAAAGCGCTTGATCGGGGCATGTTCATCAGCTACCGACTGAAGGTAGGCCTCCCAATCACCATCCCCTTCGGCGGTGAGTTGCTTTGCGGTCTTGATCCAGTCCGGTGTCAGAATCAGCCCGGGGTTTACGCAGTTTACGCGAATGTTCTGCTTGATAAGTTCTGTCGACAGGCATTTTGAAAACATCATCAACGCAGCTTTGGTGGTGTTGTAAATTGGCTCGTACCACAGTGGTTGGACAGCGCAGATTGATGCGTTGTGGAGAATCACACCCCCACTCTTTGCAATCATCTGTGGCGCCACCCCACGAGCCAGGCGCACCGCAGCCATCACGTGCAGTTCCCAATAGTACTGCCACTTCGCGTCATCGGCCTCCATCACCGTCTCGTTGGATCCGGTGCCGGCATTGTTGATCAGGATGTCTGCACCACCCGCCTCTCTCGCAGCTTCGATCACGGAATTAACGCCTGATATTGTTGCCACGTCACATGCGACGGGAATTGCATTCGTGCCAAAGTTCTCGGCTATGCGCGCAGCCTCAGCACGGAGGCGCTCGCCGTTGCGGGCGGCCAGCACTAGGTGTACACCTTCTGCTGCCAATCCCTCTGCGATCGCGAGTCCAATACCAGAACTGCCGCCAGTGACCACAGCGATCTTGTCTTTCAGCCCGAGATTCATCTGCTCCCTCTTCCTCTAACCAGAATTTAGGCCTTGCCTTTTTGGATGGCATCGATTCTACATCCGGCCATCCTCGCAGCATTTAGATCTTCGACGCGATGGGACACCGCGCTAGAAACTCCCCACAAGCCGCAGTGCAAAGCTCCGAGACGGCCCAATCGCGTTCCCAGAGAACAGCCCCCCAAAATCCAGGACGTCGAGGACATCCGTCAGGTTCTGCCCATCGGCCTGCAGATGAATCTCTGTCCGGTCGGCCCGGTGGAGACTCACGCCCGCCGAGGCATTCACCAGCAACGACGGCCGAATGCGGCTGCGGCTGAAGTTGACCCGATTCAAAACCGCCTGCCCATATTCGTCCAGCACCGTTGACGGGTCGCCGTCGAACTCGAATGGCAGCCCGGAATCATATTGAGCGCCGCCGGCGAGCCACAGGCGCGGCGACACTTGGTAGCGAAGGCGTCCCCGCACCGTGTTTCGCTGATCCTGCGAGTCCGGGAAGTGTCCCGTGATCTGCGTTGCCGCGGCACTGGCGTCTGCGCCCAGAAATAGCCCGCCGGTAACCGGGAACCACGCGTTACCTAGGGTGTAGGAGTAGCTCAGGAGGCCCGAGAAGCGCCGCCAGTCCGCCAGATCGAGCTTGGCTTCCGCGCCGTAGATAATCGACTTGCGGAAGGCGATGGGAAAGCTGATGGTGGTGTTCTCGATCTGGTCGTCGTCGGCGTAATTGTCTACCACGCGACGAAAGTAGTTGGCGTCCAGCTTCACCTTTCCCGGCAGGACCTTGGTCAGCCCGGCTTCAAAGTAGTCACCTTGCGAGGGCTCGACTGACAGGCGGAGAAAGTTATTCGGAGCAAGCGACTGAATGGCGTTGGAGTTCGAGAGCAGGATGTTCTCAAACGAAGGAGTCTGAAAAACCCGGTCGTACGAGAAATGCATCACCAGATTTGCGGTCTGGAAATAGCGCGCCACAGACAACCGTGGTGAGAATGCCTGGCGATTGAGCAGCAGTTGATAGTGGTCCCAGCGAACCCCCGCGCTCAGGGTCCAATCGCGCACCCGCAGTTGGTCCTGCACATACGCGGACTGCTCCAGGTCAGGACGGCTCTCCGCAAATGCGAACGCCAACGGCGAGCCGCTGTCGAACTGCGTCGGATCGGTGATGAGATAACGGAAGTTCTCGTTCAGAAATGTATTGTCCGATTCGGCCCCGGCAGTCGCTTCCTGGCGCCCATGGTCGAGGGTGATCGAGGCCTTAAAATATCCCTCGCGAAACTCGTTGTGCTGGAACACCTGAATCGGGATCGATTGCGGATTGGAAGTGAAATCATTGGCGTTGTCGCGCACCATGCCGTGCAGATCGGCAAATAAATGCGGTGAAAAAATGTGCTGATAAGAGGCCATCCCCATGGTTTCAACGTTGTCCGCGGTCTGCCGCTGCCCCGCCATTTGCTGCACCAGTTCATTAGGCAGATCGTAGCGCGAGAGCTCGTGGCGCACGACAAGGCTTACCCGATCGCGTGCCGTCAGGTCCGCGTCATCACGCAATGAAAAATCGCCGATGGTCCCGGTATTGGAGTAGTTCTGCGGAACCACGGGATTCAAATAATGGTCGGTCCTATTGCCGCTGCCGCTGCCGCTCACGGTGTTCCGGCCCCGGCTGTACTGGCCTTCGGCGAAGATTCCGGTGGTGTCGAAACTGCCTCCCGACGCGGCTGTCTGGCCGTGGAATCCCGTCTGCGCATCCTGGCGGGTATTCACTTCAACCACTCCGCCCATCTTGCGCCCATATTCAGCCGGAATGCCCGCGGTGTAGATGCTCATCGACTGCACATCGTCGGCCTCAATTTCTGGGCCGAAGCTGGGCGAGCGATTGTCGGTGAGCGGAATGCCATCGACCACGAACTGGGTCTGGTATTCCGAACCGCGCGGATGAGGAACGGCGTTGCCCTCGTAGAGCCAGCCCGGCTGAGAGTTGAGCAGGTCCTGCAGCGACCTGCCGGGCAACGCGGTCAGCCGCGTCTGGATGGGCTCAAGGCCGATTTGACTGACGGCACCGGCCTGGTCGGGGTCGATCAGTGTGTTGTCGGCGCTCACCCGCACGGATTGTCGTGCCGCCGAAACCGCCAGACGCAGTTTGAGTTCAGCAGGGATGGAGGACCGAACATCCACCGTCTCAGACAGCGGTGCAAACCCCGCCAATTCGATCCCGATCTGGTAGATGCCAAAGGGCAGTCGCCGCAGGTTGAGCGACCCCTGCCGGTTAGTGACTAAGCTGGCGTGGTACTGATTGGCCTCGCAGACAATGGATACGCTGGTCCGAACGCCGAGCCCGGACGGATCCGTCACCGCCAGGCGCAGTTCCCCGCTATTGCTTTGGCACAGCGCTGGCCAGGCAAAGAGGCAAAAAAAAGCGACAAAAACCGCGCAACCGGCATGCCGGCTGATGTACATAGCCAGATGATATTGGAACTTGATGCGCAGATCGAGCTCTTCGCGGCCTGAGGATCAATTCTGGTCGTCGCGCCGGTGCAGCGTGGGCCTGTCGTCGCCGTTGGAACTGGATGTGCTGTCGCCCGCCTGTCCGTTGGGGTCATCCTTGCCGGTGCTTGCGCGGCGCAACGACGGCTTGGCGCCGCCTTTGGTATCGGTGAGGCGGCGCTTGTTCTCGATGCGGGCCAGCCTGGCCTTCACGTCGTCAAACTCCGAAGTAGTGACCGTGTACTCGTCCTTGGCCGGAAGAATGCGCGCAATCTCTTCCTGGGTGTGCACGATGCGGTCTGGCGTTTGCGGATGGTCAGAGAAGGCCTTGGCTACCATGCCCGGCTTGCGTTTTTCGAGAGCCTGAACCTTCTCAAAGAAGCTGATAAAGGCCTGCGGATCGTACCCAGCGCGGTACATGTATTGCACCCCGAGGTAGTCGGCCTGCGCTTCGAAATCGCGGGAGAACTTCAGGAACGTGATGGGCACCGCAAATTGGGCGGCCTCGTAGATGCCGTAGCCGGTCCAACTGTACCCGGTCATCATGATCAGCGGAATTGTGCTCAGTTGGGCGTAGTTCATCCGCGTCATTTCGCGCGCGGCGTGATGGGCGCAGACGTGCGCAGTCTCATGGGCCATCACCCCGGCCAGTTCAGCTTCCTCGTCTGCGTTCAGGATCAGCCCCGAATTGACATAAAAGAAGCCGCCGGGCAGGGCCATGGCGTTAATCTCGTCGGAGTCGATGACCTTGATGGTGAACGGCACCTTGCAGTCGGAGTTCTTCACGATATTCTGGCCGATGCGGTTCACGTATTCCGTAACCACCGGGTCGGTGATGAAATGTGTGCTCTTCTCGATCTCATCGGCATAGGTCTTGCCCATTTTGATCTCGGAGTCGGTGGAGTACCAGTTTCCCATTCCGCGCCCGCCGATATCGCGGTTGCCCACCGCATTCACATCCTCGATGCTGCCGGGTTTCACTTTCACTGCCTTGCTGCCGGGCTCAACCACCTTGTCGGGATTGACGTCGGCGGCCGGCACATCGCCTGCCACCGGGGTAGTGCCCGGGGCCGGATCTTTCTTCGATTGCGGCGTGGACTTGTCCTTGGCCGGCGGCGCTGTAGTGTCGCCGGCGACCGGGGCGGTACCGGGCGCCGACTGCGCGCTGGGCGTGGTCGGCGGAGTGGTAGTGGAAGAAGTCTGCCCGTTGTCCGTCGTACTTGTCTGGGCGCTCGGTGTACTGGCCTGCGGCGCGGACGAACCTGGCTGGGAGCCGGATTGGGCCCACACTGCCGCGGCTGCCATGGCCAGCGCGCATGCTGCCAGCAGTCCTGCTCTGGATCCCGGGAAGATTGTCCTCATGACCCCTACCTCCAGCCTGGACGAACCAGCGCCAGGCTTATGCCGCTTCGCTCTAGTCATTAGACGCTAGTATCCCCCCGCGGGGCAGCGCCGGGGCATAAAAATTTGGACAAGCACGCACCGAATGCTGCAGGGAAGCCGAGCAATTTGCCCCGTCTCGCTTCCGATTACCCCCGAACGCGAAGCCCTTGGAGGAGTCGGCCTTCTGAATTACAGTGGTGAACACGCATCGGCAGGAGGATTCTTGCGACGTTTGGCTCTGATTCCAACGGTCTTGGCAGCATTCGCGCTGGTATTGTGCGCGGCGACACCCGGGGTGGCACAGGCGTCACATCCCTTGTCGCCCCTATCCGGCGCGTTTCGACCGCACAAGCACTTGCAACCGGCGCCTGCCAACGCGCCTTCCACTCCCACCGTCATCTTTGACGCTACCCACCTCGGCTCGCCGGTCACTTTGAAGACAGGCTGGCGGGTGGGTGTCACCTCGAACCCGGCCGCCGCACAGCCGGAGTTTAACGATTCCGCCTGGGTCGTCCGCAACGTCGGCGATTCACTCGACGACCTGAACGACGAAGATCGGTCAGGCGACGCCCCGCCCACCGGGGGAAAGTCGCCGCGTCCGCCCGGCCATTCCCGACCCTTCGTCTGGTTCCGACTTCACATTCAACTGCAGCCCGGCCATGGGCCGATCGCCCTCCTGACCGAACTGCCCGTTTCGCTGAACACTTCCATGCCCTTTGGAACCGAGGGCCCAGCGCCGGATGTGTACATCAACGGCAAGCAGGTCCAACCGGAGGGGCCGAACGGATACGCATCGGGCCACTTTCAGGAAATCTCCCGAATCTATAACCTCAACCTCGCTCCAACCGACACTTCCGCGACGCTGGCGATCCGCTCGCTTTACATTCCTTTCGGGCTGGCCGCCACTACCGGATTCTTTTCGTCGCGCACATTCTGGCTGGGTAGCCCCAGGGATTTGCGAGGCGTTCTCGAACTTTGGAAGGTCCACAGCCTTTTGGAGCGGCTTCCGCGGCTGGTCAATGCCATTCTGCTGACCGTCCTCTCGCTGTTCCTGCTGAGCCTGTTTTTCACCCAGAAGGGGCATATAGAGTACCTGTGGCTGGCGCTGTTCGAACTGCTGCAGGCGCCCATCGGTTTCATCGAGCTTGCGGGGAGCACGGCACGCCTGGACGAACTCTGGTATGCGGCCATCTTGACGCAGATGCTGATGGTTTCGGCCTACCTCTACTTTGAGTTCCTTATCGCATTCCTCGCCCTTCGCAGGCGTTGGTACGTGTTGCTGCTCAGGTTTAGCGCTCTGATTCTGGCTGGAGTGGGGCCTGCGGTGGGCTTTCTCGGTCACCACAGCAGGATTCTGATGGTGGTAACGGCCGTGGTGCTGGTGGGCAGTGCGCTGTGGCTCCTGGGATGGTTGCTCTTTGTCTTCCTCACCCTGATCGTTGCTACCGTGCGGCGTAACTTTGAGGCCGGATTGCTGCTGATTCCCGTGATTCTGAATCTAATTGGCGTCGGGGAGCCGATCCTCACCGGTGAGATGAGCGACTGGGGCGGACAGCCCTATCACTCTCCGCTCACCATCCAGGCCGGACTGATCCCCATCCACTTTGCCACCATTGCCGACTTCGCAGGGCTGCTTGCGATTGTGATGATCATCTTCGGCCGTTTCCTGCGCATCCAGCACGACCAGGAGCGGGCCAGCAGCGAGTTGGCTGCGGCGCGCAGTGTACAGGAACTGATGATTCCCCATGAAAAGTTCGAGACTCCGGGCTATGACGTGGAGTCGGTTTACAACCCGGCCAACGAGGTAGGAGGCGACTTTTTCCACGTGCAGCCGACCGGCGATGGAGGGCTGCTGGTCGTCGTGGGCGACGTGGCGGGCAAGGGGCTGAAGGCGGCGATGACCGTCTCCATGCTGATGGGCGCGCTACGCGGAACCCCGGAAAAGAGCCCGGCAAAGATTCTGGAATCGCTCAACCGCGTCTTGGTGGGCAGCGACAGCCTCACCACCTGCCAGGCACTCCGCTTCGGTCCTAATGGCGAACTGGTGATGGCCAATGCAGGCCACTTGCCGCCCTATCTCAACAGCCAGGAGGTCGCGCTGCCGGGCGGCCTGCCCCTCGGAGCGATTGAGGAGGTCAGCTATGAAGAGGTGCGCCTCTACCTCCATCCCGGCGACCGATTGCTCTTGCTTTCTGACGGAGTGGTGGAAGCGCGTCAGCCTTCAGGCGAACTGTTTGGCTTTGACCGCGTTCATAACCTCAGCAACCAGACCGCGTTTTATATAGCCGATGCGGCCAGGGAATTCGGGCAGGAAGATGACATCACGGTGCTGACGGTCAAGCGGCTGGCCGCGGCCATGGCTGCGTGAACCACAGCCTCCTGTGCAGTTGTCTCAAACCCACTGCACGCTGAGGGGCTTTCTTGGCGGGATCAAGCGATATGTGTACTTGCGCTCACCCAGCATCAGTCCGCCCTGCACCACATAGCCCTCAGGGACCGACAGCATCTCGCGGATCGGAGCATGAACGCCGGCCACATGGGTAAGATATCCTGCCCAGCACACGCCCAGTCCGCGAGCCTCTGCCGCCAGCTCAAGAAAAGTCAGGGCGATGGCGCAATCTGATTTTCCCCACGCGTAGTCCTGCGGTGTACAGACCACCACAACTGCGGGTGCGCCGCGCAACACCGGGTCATTCCCTTTTTGCCATTGCTGCAGCATCGCCGAACCGAAGCCCGCACCGCGCGCCCAGCTTACTGTTTCCGCAGACAGGGCATGCACCTTTGCCGCATCGCCCACCACAATCCAGTGCAGCTTTTGTGAGTTGGACGCTGTGGGAACGCGCCGTGCCACGTCGAGCAGTGCTTCCAAAGTCTCTTTGGCCAGCGGCTCCTGCTTGAACTCGCGCACAGAGCGGCGGCTCATCAGGAATCCGTCGATCACCGACGGAGCCGGAAGCTTCTCAAGCACGGGCAGGAACGGCTCCTCCGGCAGCCCTGTATGAGTGAGAGCACCGCAGGTGCACGCGGCAACACAGTGGCCGCAAGAGATGCAATTGCTGCCCGCGACCTCTTCAGGAAATCCCTTCGCATTGAGAGCGAGAGTTCTGGATGGGCAAACCGCCACGCACACGCCGTCTTTCTTGCACAAATCCACGTTTACCGTGATTTGACTCACAATACATCTCCCGTTGTCACTCGCGGCCGACCACCGTAAGGCGTTACCCGCAGTTTACTCCGGAACTTGAATCAGCCCTAGTGATCTCAACACACGCCTGAATCGATCGTGGACTCCAAGATCTGAAAAAGCACGGCTTTAGCTCCCGCGGGAACGGCTCGAGTGTTTGCCTACACTCAAAAGCCCCACCCTTGCGGATGAGGCTCTGAGCTCTGCTTTCGTTCTTCTCTCCTACCGCGAGGCGCTTGGCCTCGGCTCAGCAGGTCAATCGTAGTACTCCAGCCCCAAGTGGGTGATCAGGTCTGCGCCCGCGATATGACGCAGCGTGTTCTTCAGCTTCATCGACTGGATAAACAGATCGTGCTCGGGATAAAGCCCCGCTGCCGTTTGCGGCGACTTGAGATAGAAGCTCAGCCACTCCTGAATTCCGATGCTCCGCAATTCGGGAGTGCGCTTGGCCAAGTCGAGGAACAGCACCAGGTCGAGCGCGATGGGCGCGGCCAGAATCGAGTCGCGACAAAGGAAGTTCACCTTGATCTGCATCGGATAGCCAAGCCAGCCGAAGATGTCGATGTTGTCCCAGGCTTCCTTGTCGTCGCCCCGCGGCGGGTAATAGTTGATGCGGATCTTGTGGTAGATGTCCTTGTAGAGGTCGGGGTAAAGCTCAGGTTGGAAGATGTAATCCAGCGAGCCCAGCTTCGACTCCTCTTTGGTCTTGAATGATTGCGGATCGTCCAGCACTTCGCCGTCGCGGTTGCCCAGAATATTGGTTGAGAACCAGCCCTTGACGCCCAGCATGCGAGCCTTCAGGGCCGGCGCCAGAATGGTCTTCATGAAAGTCTGACCGGTCTTGAAGTCCTTGCCGCAGATAGGCGCCGCATTCTTCTTTGAGAGTTCGATCAGCGCCGGGATGTCCACCGTAAGATTCGGCGCGCCGTTGGCAAAGGGAACGCCCTCACTCAGCGCCGCATAAGCATAAATCTGCGAGGGCGCGATGCCGATGTCGTTCGCCTCCAGGCCCTTCTCGAAAGCCTCAATGGACTGGTGAACGGCGGTCGGCTCCAGAAAGATTTCAGTTGAGCCGGTCCAGATCACGACCACGCGGTCCACCGTCTTCTTGAAAGCCTGAATGTCGGCCCTGAGCTGCTCGGCCAAATCGCGCTTGTTCTTGCCCGTCTTCACATGCGTGCCATGCAGCCGCTTCACATAGTACTGGTCAAAAACCGCGGGCATCGGCTTGATGGTCTCAAGGTAGGGCTTGAGCTTTGCGAGCGTTTCCTTATCCAGCACCTCTGCGTGGGCGGCGGACTCGTAGACGTTGTCCTCGAAGATGTCCCAACCGGCAAACACAATGTCATCGAGTTTGGCGAGGGGTACGAAATCCTTGATCAGAGGCGATTGATTGTCCGTGCGTTTGCCCAGCCGTATCGTGCCCATCTGGGTAAGCGAGCCGATCGGCTTGGCCAGTCCGCGGCGGACGGCCTCCACTCCAGCGATAAAAGTGGTGGCTACGGCTCCCATGCCGACCACCATCACACCCAATTTGCCCGTGGCGGGCGCAATCTTCGACGCGGCGGCAGACTGCGGACCGCCTTTCTGTTCATTACCCATTGCTTCTCCTAACCTTCATTTGATTGCAGAGCGTTCCAGCCTATTCAGGATCGCGTTCTGTAAGACGAAACAGTGTACGCCCGAGGCCAGACCTTAATCCTCTTGGGCGTCTAAGGCGGCCTGGTGGCGCTTGCCGCGGTTAATGTGGGACCACACAAACCACACGATTCCCGCCAACAGCGCAATTTCAACGCCCAGGTGGAAACGGTGGAACGCCTCGTAAAAGCGGGGATCGGTATGCCACTTCTCACCCAGCTTCATGCCCACGTAGGCGAGGCCGAAACACCACGGCCATGAACCCGCAAAGGTGTACAGGTGGAACCGAAGCTGGGGCATTTTCGCAATTCCTGCAGGGAAAGCGATAAACGTGCGCACTACGGGCAGCAGACGCGCCAACAGAACCGTAATCGAGCCATAGCGCTCAAAGAACCACGTCATGCGGTCCAAGTCGTGGTGGCTCATCAGCACCCATTTGCCGTAGCGCTCCACCAGCGGACGCCCGCCCCAGGCGCCCACGGAATATGCGACGACGGAGCCCAGGTTGCAGCCCAGCGCGCCCATCGTGGCCACCCAGAAGAGATTAAAGTGTCCGAGGTAAATGAGATAGCCCGCAAACGGCATGATGACTTCAGACGGCAGCGGAATGCACGCCGATTCGATTCCCATCAGCGCAACAATCCCGGCATAGCCGCCCAAATCGATGACATGCGTGACAAATTGGACAACGAATGCGAGGATTCTTTCGCTCATGTGCCCGTTCAGTATATAGGGCCATGGAGACCCCTGGCCGCACGCGTCCCGCGGGAAGAGACAAAGGGCTCGCAAGCACCCTGCGTTTGCTACGATGAGGGGTGTTGCACGAAAGATCGAGGTGGTTCGTTTGGCCGCATTTCCCCCTGTTCCATTGACCCTTGAAGGCTCCAGCCTGCTCCATCAGTTTTTCCGCTTCGACTGGAAGGCGTGGCGTTCCTGCGCGGAGGGCGAGCGCGCCCGCATCACCGCCGAAGCCATTGCTGCGCTGAAAGGTCTGGAACGCACCGACGTCGGCTCGCCCATCCGCTCGGCCATCTACTCCCAACTCGGCCACAAAGGCGATCTCATCCTCATCCACTTCCGTGAGTCTCTCGAAGCGCTCAATCAGGTAGAGCTTGACCTGGCACAGACCGAACTCTACGACTATCTGGAACTGCGCCACTCGTATGTGTCGGTAGTCGAACTAGGTCTGTACGAGTCCAGCCGTAAGACCTACGAAGCAGCCTCCGCAAAGGGATTCGAAACCCACTCGCCGGAGTGGAATGCTGAGGTAGCCGCATCGCTCAAGCGTGGAGCGGAGGCCATGGCGCCGCGTCTCTTCCCTGCCGTGCCGGAGGCGAAATACATGTGCTTCTATCCCATGGATCGCAAGCGCGGCGAGCAGGTGAACTGGTACAGCGTCTCCTTTGCCGAGCGCCAGCGCATGATGCACGAACACGGTCTGATCGGCCGGCGCTACGGCGACGTCGTGAAGCAGATCATCTCCGGCTCCATCGGAATGGACGACTGGGAGTGGGGCGTCGATCTTTTCGCCGAGGACCCCGTGGTCTTCAAGAAGCTGATCTACGAGATGCGCTTCGACGAAGTGAGCGCCGTATATGCGTTGTTTGGCCAGTTCTTTATCGGGGTGAGGCTGCCGGTGGAGAACCTTAGCGGGTGGCTAAGCGGGAAGCTGTAAGCGCAGCAACTTTGAATGAAACGGTCAATCAAATTGCCTACGAAGAGCGTTCCTAGAGCTATCGCGAAGAACACGTCCCGCGGCCACCTCGCCCCCGACCGCGTCGCCGCCATTCTCAAGGGCCTCGACGAGGCTTATCCCGAAGCCCATTGCGCGCTGACGCATCGCTCGCCGTGGGAACTGCTCGTGGCGACGATTCTTTCCGCGCAATGCACCGATGTGCGCGTGAACATGGTGACGCCTGAGTTGTTCCGCCGCTTCCCTACTCCGGCCGCAATGGCGAAAGCAACATTGCCGGAACTAGAACAACTCATCCGCACCACCGGCTTCTTCCGCAACAAGGCCAAGTCGATCCAGGGCGCGGCAAAGAAGATCACCGAGGAGTTTGGCGGCAAGGTGCCCGAGACACTCGAGGAGTTGATCACCATTCCTGGCGCAGCGCGCAAAACAGCCAACGTGGTGCTCGGTGTCTGCTTTGGCAAAGCCGAAGGCGTGGTGGTAGACACTCACGTCCTCCGCATCGCACGCCGCTTGGGGCTGGCCAAGGGTGACACCCCGCAAAAGGTCGAGCAGGAGTTGATGAAAATCTTACCGCGCGATCGCTGGATCGCCTTCTCCCACCAGATCATCCACCATGGCCGCCAGGTGTGCGACGCGCGCAAACCAAAATGCTCCCAGTGCAACCTCGAGCAGCTCTGCAACTCGAAGGACAAGACCTGGTGCAGTTAGCGTTCGTACTCAACGAAAGCTTTTAGTCTCCTGCCCTCAAAGACTTTCAAGAATGGGGCAACCATTTTCGTGCAATGCCATGCAGGTCAGCCGCGCAACGCGCGAAGCACAGCCGCAACCAATCCCGAAATATCCGAGGGGTTTGCTTCCGCCACCGGCGGCCACCCCGATTCGCGCAGCGTCTGGCTGGTGATGGGTCCAATAGAAATGGCAGGCACTCCAGTAAAGGGAAACGGAATTCCCGCCAGCTTGGCCACATCTTTCAAATGCGTCACGCTGGAGGAACTGGTAAACGTCGCGGCGTCGATACCCTCAGTCAGCGCATTGCGCAATTGTTCGGGCGCTACCGCGGGCACGGCGTTGCAATAAGCGTCCACGACATCGACGGTTGCACCCGCCTGCCGCAGCGCATCTGGAATCACGTCGCGTGCGACAGCGGCGCGAGCCAGCAGAATCCGCTGGCCTTGGATGTGACCAGCGAGTTCTTCCACAAGACTTTCCGCAACATACGATTCAGGAATGAGCGTGACCCGGAGCCCTGCTTTGCGCGCAGCCGCGGCAGTGGCTTCGCCAATCACGGCCACCTGCGACGGAGCATCTGTTTCGAGCGAAATTCCCAGTTGCGCGGCACGAAGTGCGAGGTGAAGCACGGTGTTGGCGCTGGTCAGGATAAGCCAATGATAGAGATGGAGATTGCGAAGAGCGCCGTCGAGTGGACCGAGATCCTCGGGAGGTCGAATCTCAAGGACTGGAACCTCAACCGGGTCGGCGCCCAGTGCGCGAAGACCTTCGCTGAGTTTGCCGGCCTGGTGCGCGGCGCGGGTGACAAGGATGCGACGGCCGGAAAGCGGCAACGCAGTCACCGGGGTTCTCCGGTTGCGGATTGAAGCAGCGGTCCTGCTCCGGCTTCGAGGAGCATGTGCGCGGCCAAGCGGCCCAGCGTCACAGGGTTGGAATCGTGTCGCGACGCGCAATGATAGATTCGCACCACAGCGCCCGTCTCAGGGTCAGCAACAACCGCGAACAACTCGATCCACTCGTCTTCGTCGTGGTTCAATGCCCGTTCGTGTTGTAGGCGGCAATGGATTCCGATGGGAACCTGGCAGCCACCGCCAAGCGCGGCGAGAGCGGCGCGCTCCGCGCTAACGGCAAAGCGTGTAGCGGCATGGTCGAGGAAGGCGACCGCGCTGATGGTGGCGGCATCGTTCTTGCGGGTTTCGATGCCAAGCGCGCCCTGCCCCGCGGCGGGACAGAAGTTGCTGGGTTCAAGGCGCTCGCGAACCCATTCGGTTTTTGCAAGACGATCTAGCCCGGCAGCCGCAAGCAGAATTGCATCAACCTGCCCCTCGGCGAGTTTGCGCAGGCGCGTGTCGACATTACCGCGAAACTCCAGTGTTTCAATGTCGGGCCGTAGCGCCTTCAATTGCGCACGCCGGCGCTGGCTGCTGGTGCCAACTTTTGCGCCCTGGGGCAGCGAGCCGAGATTCGGGTATTTGACTGAGACCAGCACATCGCGAGGATCGACCCGCACGGGTGTAGCGGCCAGCGCAAATGGCTCAGGTAGCTCGGTAGGCATATCCTTGAGCGAGTGCACGGCAAGATCGATCCTGCCCGCAGCCAAAGCCTCTTCAATTTCCTTGGTGAACATACCCTTGGAGCCGACCTGGGCAAATGTGACTTCCTGCAGCTTGTCGCCAGTGGTCTTGATGATTTCAATCTCAACCGTATGGCCCTGGGCACGAAGAAGTGCGGCGATATGATTGGCCTGCCACAGGGCCAATTGTGAACCGCGACTGCCGATGCGCATGTTCATTGGCGGCCTGCAATGCTGGTTTCACTCGCCGAGGCTTTTTCTGGCTTACCGGCTTCGGCCGCGGAAGCAGCCTGTGGTGGTTTGGGCTCCTCTTCGCGATGATTGGCGCTGGGCAGCGACCATGCATCGCAGAGCGCTTCAAGGCGTGTTTCATCGTTCTCGCGGGCGGCCTGCTTCAGAGCCTGCATCGGCGGATGAAGAAACTTGTTCACCAGTCCACGAGTAAGAGCCTCCACCGCTGCAAGCTGCTCCGCGGTCAAGGAACCGAGGCGGGCATGGATGCGGCGCAGTTCGCCCTGGCGAATCTCTTCGGCCTGCTGTTGCAGCGTGACGATAGCCGGAGCCACGTTGACAGTGCGGCGGCGCTGGTGGAAGCGCTCGACCTCTGCGGCAATCAGGGCCTCGGCGTCGCCGGCCTCGCGGCTGCGCTCGGCCATGTGGGCCGCGGCCACCTGCTGCAGGTCGTCGATGTCGTAAACAAAGATGCCTTCGATCTGGTTGACGGCGGGGTCCACGTCCCGCGGTACGGCGATGTCGATAAAGAACATCGGGCGATTGCGCCGCTTGTGCATGAAGGCTTGGCCGTGTTCGCGGCGGAAAATGGGATGCGGCGCGCCGGTGGAACTGATGACAATGTCGGCCTGGGTTGCGGTCTCGTAAAGTTCTTCGAAGGGAATGACGCGGCCGTTGAAAGGCTCGGCCAGCTGCCGCGCCCTTTCCAGGGTACGGTTGGTCACCAGAATGGCGCCTGCTCCCTGCTGCACCAGATGGCGGGCGGCCAATTCGCTCATTTTGCCCGCGCCTACCAGGAAGACGGTGCGGCCATTAAGGGACCCAAATATCTTGCGCGCCAGTTCTACGGCCACTGAGGCGATGGAGACGGAGTTGGAGCCGATTTCAGTCTCGGAGCGAACTCTTTTCGCAGCGGCAAATGCGCTTTGCAACAGGTGTTCAAGCTCGCCGCCCACAGTGCCGCTGGCGCGGGCCACGGCGAAAGCTTCCTTAACCTGACCGAGAATTTGCGGCTCACCTACCACCATGGAGTCCAGGCTGGCGGCGACGCGAAACAGGTGACTCACGGCCTCCTGATCCCGATGCTGGTAGAGATGCGGGGCGAGCATGGCCGGGTCCAGGCCGAAGTGGCGAGAAAGGAATGTGACGAGGTCGACGTCGGGTGAGTCAAGCGAAGCAAGAATCTCCACGCGGTTACAGGTGGAGACGATCATGCACTCGGTAACACCGGGCTCGGCGGCAAGCGCGCGTGTCGTTTCGGGCAGCTCCTCGCGGGAGATGGCGATGCGCTCGCGCACCTCGATGGGCGCGGTCTTGTGGTTGACTCCAATGAGCGCCAGGGTCATTGGGGACCATACCTGTGGACGTGGCTGAAAAGGTTCGCGGCCCAGACGGCGATCATCACGACAAAGACTGCGCCCGAGAGATAAGCGGCCTTTCGACCGCGCAGGCCGGCATTGCGGCGGACCAGCAGAAGCACCACATAGACGGCCCAGCTCACAAAGGAGGCCATGATTTTGGGGTCGAGGAAGTAGGACGCCCCGAGAGGCGTCTCCTGGGCCAGCACGGAGCCGATGACCAGGCCGACGGTCATGCAGGGAAAGCCGAACTCCAGGGTGGCGTGGGCGATGCGCTCTAGTGTGTCGAGGGGCGGTAGCCAGTCCAGTGGCACCCACTGGAAATGCTGGCCGGGGCGGGGTTTGCTCTTGATGCGGCGCTCCTGAAGCAGATAGAGCACCGAGGCCAACATGCTGAAGGCCAGGGCCGCGTAAGAAATGAGGAGCGCTGCAATATGGGCCACCAGCCAGCTCACACGCACGCCTTCAGACGGGAAGGTGTAGCGGTCCGGCCCCAGCGCGGGAACAAATACCAGAAAAAATGTGGCTGGAAAGGCGAAAATTCCCAGGGAGATGGCGTCGTACAGCCACCAGACAAGGAAGAATAGCCCCGCCACCGCAAAGCCCAGGAGCGACTCGACTTCACGAACTCCAACAGGCATCCAGCGATGCGCCTGGATAAGCATCTCGACCGCGGAAACGAAGTGAAAAAAGAAGGCTAGGCCGCCCAGATGGACGCAGGTTTTGCGCCAGCGAACGAGGCCATAGAGCACGGCGGGAAAGACGGCGACACTTGCCGCCGCGTAGAGGATAGCCGCGAGTCGTAGCCAAAGGAGATACATCTCGATGTTCAATCTAAAGCCTTAATGACCAGTATACTGTGACGCAAATCACCAATCGGGACCCTTGAAGGGTACGAAGGCTGAGATAAGCCTCGCAGAATGAGTTGAGGCATGGGAAAAGGGCTGTGCAGCCTGGGATGCTGTAAAGCTGGCCGGACGAGCTGTCCGAAGGTGCGTAGAGCGGACAAAGGTGGTCTCCCAGGTCTCAGCGGCGAGACCTGGGAGACCCGGCAAACTGCCTACTTCTTTTCCGCGATGTAGGTCGATGTGCGGTCGGTGAGCTTGTTGGTCTCGACCACTGTCATCTTCTTTCCATCGGGCGAAACGGTCATTTTGGAGACTTCCACGACAGTGCCATCCCGCTTATCGGTTTCCTCAATGGTGTGGGCGTCTATGCGCTTGAGAGAAACCGCATTGTAGGTATACGCACCCTTGACGGGATAATCGGCGCCGTCGAACTTGGCGGTGTAACTCTCTCCGGTGGGGGTGGACATGGTCAAGTCTTCGGCGGTGCTCTTGTAGGTCGTGGTAAGTCCGTTTTCACTCTCCTGCAACTTGCTGATCTTCCACGAGCCTGAGGTGGCATGCACGCCGGAAGGCGCGATGCCGACGCGTGTGGCCGTCACTTCAGCCGTTACCGCTTGATCGCTGTTAATGGGATGCGAGGTGGTCTTTACGATCAGAGTCTTGCCGTCGGCCGAGACGGCCCGCGTCTGCTCGAAGTCGACCTTGCCTCCCTTTTTGGTGGTGATTGAGATCGATTTGGGGTCCGTCGCGTCGACACTGATCGTGTCATACGACTGACCGCTAACGGCATGATCCTGACCGTCTGCTTTGGCGTCGAAGGTCGGGTTGCAACTGACGCAGTGATACCACCCCTGGCTCAGGAAAAAGACGTTGGGCTTGGGTGAGATCTTGGCCTGAGCCATGTTGGTGCGCCAAGTGCCGTCGAATGGGCTTTGCGCGAACGATTGTGCAGGAGCCCACAACGCCAACATCAAAAACAGGGCGCAGGCAAAGAACCGCTCCATTTTGTACATGGGAAATTTCCTCCAAGGGGAATCGGATTTTGGCGCTCCGGCCGGCGGACCTTGCCCGGCCTGATTGGCCGCAGCGATTGTACACGGGGCCACCCACGTCTGGGCGATCTTCTTTTGCCCTGGCTTGCTGTGGGCCGGAAACACCCCTTTCAGGGGCCGGCGGCTCATTCTGCGAGGGATGAAGCTACCCCTTCACCTTCTGGGCGCGATAGTCTAAGAACCAACGTGATCAGAGGCGAATCTCAGCCCGCGGGTGCTCCGCACTCCCTACCTTTGGAAGACGCTCCGGGCGGTCCGCCGCCGATGCCCCCCCTGGATAGCGACTCAGCCGCGGCCTCGCCATCTTCCCCTTTGAAGAAGAATTCTGCAGAACTAACGCCCTTCATGCGGCAATGGACGGCGGCAAAGAGGGAGAACCCCGACGCTCTGCTGTTTTTCAGGATGGGCGATTTCTACGAACTGTTCTACGACGACGCGGCGGTGGCCAGCCGGGAGTTGGAATTGACGTTGACGGCGCGGGACCGGGAGCGGCAGATGCCGATGTGTGGCGTGCCGTATCACGCGGTAGAAAGCTACCTGGCACGCCTACTACGGAAGGGCTATCGCATCGCCATCTGCGACCAGATGGAAGACCCCAAGCTCACCAAGAAGATCGTGCGCCGCGAGGTGACGCGCGTGCTCTCGCCAGGGACAGCGCTGGACGCGATGGTGGGGCCGGAGCAGAACAACTTTCTGGCAGCATATTTTGAAGCGGCGCCCGAGGCTGGGCAAAAGGCTCCGGACAAAGCTCGCCCAAGGGCGAAGCCGAACGATCACTCTGCGGCCGACGCGGCGGTGTGCGCGGTGGCGCTGCTGGACGTTTCGACCGGTGAGTTCCGGACCGCAGAGTTCTCAGGACGCGGAGCGCGGCAGCAGGCGTTGGAACTGCTGTCAATGGCCGCTCCCAGTGAGGTGCTCCTTAAGAACAGTGCGGACTTGCCCGCAGCGCTGGAGCGGGTTCCAGCGCGAACACGGGTTGAGGACTGGGTTTGGACGCAGGAATTTGCGGTGCCGCTGGTGGAGCGGCAACTGAATGTGCGGTCGTTGGAGGGCTTCGGGCTGACGGGGCACCCGGCGGCAGCGATTGCGGCTGGAGCGCTGGTGCATTATGTGCGCTCGACGCAGAAGAACGACGCGCTGCACATTGACAGTCTGAAGTTTCAGGAACATTCCACGGCGCTGGAACTGGACCAGGTCACGGTGCGAAATCTCGAACTGGTGGAACCGCTCTTTATGGGCCAGGACAGCAGGGCCACGCTGTTTCACACCCTCGATGCCTGCCAGACGCCGATGGGCAAACGCCTGCTCCGGGCGACGATCCTGCGCCCGCTGGCCGATGCGGAGGCGCTCGAGGCGCGGTATGAGGCTGTAGCTGAGGCGCACGGGAACGTGATGAGGCGGGAAGAGGTACGGCGCGCATTCTCTGGCCTCCTGGATCTAGAGCGCCTGCTGGCCCGGCTCTCGCTGGATTCAGCGGGACCACGGGACGTACGCACTTTGGCGGCGAGCCTGGCGCGGCTTCCGGGGTTGAAGACGGCGCTTGAAGCGATGACGTCGGGGCTTTGGCGCGCCCTGGTGGAGCGACTGGACCCGCTCGTGGATGTGACGGCGCGGATTGCAACAACCCTGGTTGCGGAGCCTCCACTAACCCTGGTGGATGGCGGCGCCATTGCGGCAGGCGTTGACGTGGAGTTGGATGAGCTGCGCACGATTTCGACCACGGGCCGGGAGCAGATTGCCGCCATCGAGGAGCGTGAGCGGACGCGAACGGGGATCGGATCGCTGAAAGTGCGCTACAACTCCGTGTTCGGCTATTACATCGAGATCACAAAGGCCAACATGGCCCTGGCTCCAGCCGATTACGAACGCAAGCAGACATTGGTGAATGCTGAGCGGTTTACTACCCCGGAGCTGAAGGATTATGAGCGCAAGATTCTGACTGCGCACGACCGCTCGATCGAGATTGAGAAGCAAATCTTTGCCCAGTTGCGCCGCGAGGTGCTGGAGGCGGCAGGTCGGATTCGGCAGAGTTCGGCAGCGGTGGCAGAGGCGGACTTGCTGGCGAGCTTCGCCCATCTGGCAGCGCTGCGGCGCTATGCGCGGCCGAGGCTGACTGAAGAGCCGGTGTTGGAGGCCGTGGCGGCGCGGCATCCGGTGATTGAGCAGTGGATGGAGGAAACGCGTGAAGGGCGGTTCATCGCCAACGACCTGTACTTGAGCGCCGCAGACGAGGGGCCGAGCCTGCTGCTGATTACGGGGCCGAATATGGGGGGCAAGAGCACCTATCTGCGACAGGCGGCAATGTTGGTGTTGATGGCGCAGATGGGCAGCTTTGTGCCGGCAGAGAGTCTGCGGCTGGGACTGGTGGATCGCATCTACACGCGCATCGGGGCCAGCGACAACGTGGCCCGGGGCCGGTCAACCTTCATGGTTGAGATGACGGAGACGGCAACGATTCTGAATACGGCTACACGGCGGTCGCTGATTCTGCTGGACGAAATGGGGCGTGGGACCGCGACGTTCGACGGGCTGAGCCTGGCGTGGGCGACGGTGGAGTATCTGCAAAAGGAGACGGGGGCGAGAACGCTGTTTGCCACGCATTATCACGAACTGACCATGCTGGCGGAAAAGTTGCCTCGGATGCGGAACCTGCGCGTTGGCGTGAAGGAGGCAGCGAGCGGGATTGTGTTTCTGCACAACATCGAGCCGGGCGCGGCAAGCAAAAGTTACGGCATTGAGGTAGCGCGGCTGGCGGGACTGCCCGCAGCCGTGATTGAACGGGCCAAGCATGTGCTGCGCCAGCACGAGAAGCAGGAGCGGCAGAGCGTACAGGTCGAAACGACAGAGGAACCGTTGCAGTTGACGATCTTTACGCCGCTGTCACAGCGCATTGTGGACCGCATCGAGGCTGTGGATGTAAACGCGCTTACACCGCTGCAGGCGTTGAATCTGCTGGAAGAGTTGCAGCAGGAATTGAAGGAGAAGGGATGAACGCAAGTTTGCGCCAGGCCGCGGGCAGCCTGCTGGTGGTGGGGCTGGAAGGCACGGAGTTGACCGGTCTCGAACGCGCGTGGCTAAAGCTTGTGCAGCCGGCGGGGGTGATCCTGTTTCGGCGCAACATCGCGGATGCAAAACAGACGCGCGCGCTGCTAAGCACTGCGACTGATTTGTGCGCAACTCACGCCTTGCGCTGCGTGGACGTGGAAGGCGGCACGGTCGACCGGCTGCACGACGCGTTGGCTCCGATGCCTTCCGCACAGGCTGTGGCGATGGCTGCGCGTCAAAGCGGCAAGGCGGGGCTGGCGCGCGAACACGGCGAGCTGATTGCGCGTGGAGTGAAGGCTTTCGGCTTTAACACGACGCTCGCGCCGGTGTTGGATCTTGCGCTTCCTGCCTCCGCCGAGGTGATGGGCACGCGTGTAGTGGCGGCGACCGCTCGCGGAGTCGTGGAATACGCGCGGAGTTTTCTGGCTGGACTCAAGGTGCATGGAGTGACGGGCGCCGGAAAGCATTATCCCGGTCTGGGTGCAGGGACCCGCGATTCGCATCTTGAGACGCCAGCGATCCGGCGCGGCTGGCGTGAGTTATGGCGACAAGACCTCGAGCCCTATCGCGCGCTCCGCGATGAATTACCGATGGTGATGGTGAATCACGCGGCTTATCCCGAGACACCGGGGAAGGATCTACCGGCCAGCGTGTCGCCGTTCTGGATCACCACCGTGTTGCGCCAGCGGATCGGCTATCGCGGCATCATCTTTTCAGACGATATGGAGATGGGCGGCATTCTCAAGTTCATGCCGATGGAAGTAGCGGCGGTGACCGCGATTCGGGCGGGGATGGATCTCATGGAGATATGCCACAGCCCGGAACTGATTCTGCGCGCATATGAAGCACTGATTGCCGAGGGCGAGCGGTCGCCGGCGTTCCGCAGAATGCTATTGGCGCGTTCACGGGAGACGGCGCACAAGCGTGCACGGCTGTTTGCGGCTGCAGCTCCAACGGCATTATCAAGCCGACAGTTCCAGGCCCTGCGCGGAAGGATTCTGCGTTTCAGCGAAGCCGTGATGAAGGCGCAACCGGCAGAGACTGCGGTGGAGATGAACCCGGAATGAGGACAAAGGCAATGACGGTTGCAGGCGTGATGAGCGGGACGTCGGCCGATGGCGTAGATGTGGCCGTTGTGCGGATTGTTCCGGGAAAAGCGCGACCGCAGCTAACCCTGTTGGCGCATGAGGGATTTCCCTACCCCGCCCCGCTGCGGCGCGCAGTACTGGCAGCGATGAACGCGGCAACAACATCCACCGCCGAGTTGGCGCGCCTGAATTGGCGGTTGGGAATTGCCTATGCCGAAGCGGTGAGCGCGACGGTCAAGCGACATCGATTCAAACTGGACCTTGTGGGATGCCACGGGCAAACGCTCTATCACCAGGCGCGCCCAGCCGCGTACGCAGGGCGGAAGTTTGCTTGCACATGGCAGGCCGGCGAAGCCACAGCGATTGCGACTGCGTTGGGCGTTCCCGTGGTTTCGAATTTTCGCCCGGCGGACATGCTGGTGGGTGGACAGGGAGCGCCTCTGGTCCCGTTGCTGGACTACGTGCTGTTTGCCGACACCCTGCGCGGGCGGGTGCTGCAAAACATTGGCGGCATCGCCAACCTGACTGCGATCCCTGCCGGTGCAACGCCAGATCAAGTGATAGCCTTCGACACCGGCTCTGGAAACATGGTGATGGATGCGCTGGCGCAGGAACTTCTGGGCAAGTCCTTCGACCGCAACGGCGCATGTGCGGCACGAGGCCGAGTGATTGAGCCGGTGCTGGCGCGCATGCTGCGCCATCCGTACTTCAGCCTCAAGCCGCCCCGCACCGCGGGACGCGAACAGTTTGGGCACACCTATGCGGCGAAGTTCTTGGTCGCGTGTCAGAGGCACAGCAGAAAGCCGGAGGACGCACTGGCGACGGCGACGGCGCTGACAGCGGAAAGTATCGCGTGGAGCTATCGGAAGTTCGTTTACCCTCGCATGAAAAGGCGCGCCGTGGACTACATTGTTTCCGGCGGAGGAGCGCGTAATGCGACGCTGATGGCGATGCTGGCCCAACGGCTCGAGCCGATGGGCTGCGAATTGGCCGCAAGCGAACAGTTCGGCCTGCCCGCGCAGGCAAAGGAAGCTGCGGCCTTTGCCCTGCTGGCCTGGCAAACATGGCACCGGCTGCCGGGCAATGTACGCGCGGCCACGGGCGCAGCGCGCGCTGCGATTCTGGGCCAGGTGACATATGTATAAGGCGCTGGCGTTGGCGGCGATAGTGCTGCTCGCGGGTTGTCGCTCCACATCGCGCGATCCGCGGACCGTGGTTTTTCTCATTGAGAGCAGTCCGGCAAATCTCGATCCGCGAGTAGGAACGGACGGGCAATCGGAGCACATCGACGAACTGCTGTTTGACGGGCTGGTGGCACGCGACGCGAGTTTTCATTTCACGCCGGCACTGGCCAAGAGCTGGGATCAACCGGATGCGCGGACGTTGATATTTCATCTCCGCGAGGGCGTGCGCTTTCACGATGGACGCCCGCTGACCGCGCGCGATGTGGTGTGGACGATCGACTCGATGCGGACGGGCGCGATAATCTCGCCCAAGGCGGGGGCGTATGCGTCGGTCGACAGCATAGAAGCAGCCGATCCGCGCACGGTGATTTTCCACTTGAAGCACGCGGATAATTTTCTGCTGACCAACTTGTCGACAGGCGCGATCGGGATTGTTCCCGAGGGAAGTGGGCGCGAATTCTGGAGACATCCCGTGGGCACGGGGCCTTTTCGATTTGTAAGCCAGCAGATCGATCAGGACGTGATTGTCGATCGCAACCCGGAGAGTTGGGCCGCGACTCCGAAGATCGAGCGGGTGCGATTTGCCGTGGTTCCCGACGCAATTACCGAATCGCTGGAACTAGAGAAGGGCTCGGGCGATGTGGCCATCAATTCCCTGCCCATGGACGCAATCGAAGTGCTGGCCCAAAGACCGCATCTGAAGTTGGAAGACACGGGCGGCACGCAGATACAGTACCTGGCTTTCAATGTGCGAGACCCGTTGCTGAGTGATGCGCGGGTGCGGCAGGCCATTGCCTGCGCCATCGACAGGAAGTTGATTATCGAGGCGTTGCTTCGTGGGCACGCACGGCCGGCGCTGAGCCTGCTGCCACCAAGCCACTGGGCATGGAGCGGCGAGGTGCCGCGCTACGATTACGATCCCGCGCGCGCGGAGCGGTTGCTCGATGAGACGGGACGCCGCACAGGACCGGATGGAGTGCGCTTCCACTTGACGATGAAGACCAGCAACGACGAGGGAACGCGACTGCTCGCAGCGGTGTTGCAGCAGCAACTGGCGAGAGTGGGCATTGCGCTGGACCTGCGCAGTTACGAGTACGCGACGTTTTACTCGGATGTGACGCATGGGGCTTTTCAGATGTATTCGCTGCGCTGGATCGGCGGCAATGAGCAGCCGGACATTTTCAACTATGCGTTCTCGACTGCGCGCTTCCCGCCCAAAGGTGGCAATCGCGGACACTACTCGAATGCACGGCTCGATGCGGCGCTGGACGACGCGGCTGCCAGCGGCGACACCGAGAAGCGTCGCGCCGACTATGCAGAAGCGCAGCAAATTCTGGCGCGCGATCTACCGGCCATCAATCTTTGGTATCAGGATACGATCGTGGTGCACAACCGGCGACTGACGCACGTGATCCCGACGCCGTCGGGAAGTTATACGTTTCTTGAGACGGCGGAATTGGCTCCTTAAGGGGTGATTGACCTTAAGCTTTTCTTAAGGATTGGCTCGTCGGAAGCAACAGAAATAGATAGTTTTGCATTGATCTTCATTATTCTTCGCACTCCTCTCGCAGATTGGCTTGAGTGTCTCAACCTTTTGCCCGCCTAATTCGTCTACCAAAACGGATACCTTACAGAACATGGACGCCCGCGGAATGGGCATCTGGAGATTTGACGCATGAGCAGTAAGACACTGAAACACGGCGCAGCCGGCTTTGCGCAAACTGTTTTTTTGATCGGCATTGCGCTGGCGGCCACACATCTACATGCGCAGGCACCTGCTAACCGCTACCTGGGCACGGTCACAGCCATCAGCGGCGACACGCTCTCGGTGAAGACCGATGCGGGTGACGTGCGCCAGGTGGAAGTTCCATCCACGGCGGTACTGAAGCGTGTTGCGCCGGGGCAAAAGGATTTGTCGGCTGCCGTGGATATGCAATTCGCGGATCTTGCCACAGGGGACCGGGTGCTGGTGCGGCTGGACGCAAATGCGGCGGGACCGACGCCGCAGGCAGTTCAGATTGTGGCCATCAAACAAACTGACGTGGCCGAGAAGCAGCAGAAAGAACGCGAGGATTGGCAGCAGCGCGGCGTGGGCGGACTTGTGAAGAGCGTCGATGCGGCGCCGGGCGTCATTGTACTGACAAGTGGCGCAGGCCCGACTGCAAAGACGGTTACGGTGAAGGTCAGCAAGGCGACCATTCTCAAACGGTATGCTCCGGCATCGGTCCGCTTCGATCTGGCTCAGGCAGCGCCCATCGATGCGATCCATGCGGGCGACCAGCTGCGTGCACGGGGCCAGAAGAATGCCGACGGCACTCAAATGGACGCGGAAGAGATAGTTTCAGGCAGCTTCCGCAATATCTCGGGGACCATCACATCGCTGGATGCAACAGCTCAGACCCTGCTAGTGAAAGACCTGATCGCGAAGAAGCCGGTGACGATTCACATCACCGGCGATGTGCAGATGCGCGAATTGCCCGAGATGATGGCGCGCATGCTGGCAGCGCGTTTGAAGGGGACATCAGGTAATGGCGCAGCGGCCCCAGGCGCACAGGCGCCGGCGGGGCAAGGTGGCGCCCAGCACAGCGGAGGCGGTCCGCAAGGCGGCGGCTGGACGGGCCAGAGGAGCGGCGCAAATGGCGGCGGAGGCGGCGATATGCAACAGGTTCTGAGTCGCGCGCCGGCAATTCAGTTGGCTGACCTGAAAAAAGGTGAAGCCGTCATGCTTGTGGCCACCGAAGGCGCATCCGAAGTTACGGCCATCACACTGCTGGCAGGCGTCGAACCGCTGCTTGAAGCGCCCGCAGCCAGCCAGGACCTGCTTTCAAACTGGAGCATGGGGTCGGGCGGCGCGGCAGAGGCAGCAGCCCAATAGTCGAGCACAAGAGTTCATTGAAAAGAAGCGAGGGATACGTGTATTCAAGACTTCATTTCCTGATTCATTCTCTGGTTGCACTGGCACTTTTGTCGGCCGGAACAGTTGCGATGAAGGGACAGGCCGCACCGCCCGTGGCTGTATCGGCGGCAACGGCTTCGTTGCACGGGCACATCTCTGATCAGACCGGTGCCTTGATTCCTGGCGCAAAGATCACCGTCACCACTACGGCGGCAGCGGAGGTGGCAACGGCAACTGCGGATACGGCCGGGACCTACGAGGTACATGGCCTGGCGGCGGGAGACTACATCCTCGCAGTCGACTGCGAAGGGTTCGCGCCGTTTCAATCAAAGGCCATCACAATCGCCGCAGGCCAGGTGAAACGCGTAGACGTGGCAATGGCCATCGAGGCGGAAGAGCAGAGTGTCGTGGTCACCGACGAGTCGCCGGTAGTGAATGTGGAGGCAGGCGGCAACGCCACCGCGGTAGTGCTAAAGGGAAAGGACCTGGATGCGCTGTCTGACGATCCAGATGAGCTGTCGAACGAGTTGACGGCCCTGGCCGGACCCTCTGCGGGACCGAATGGCGGACAGATTTACATTGACGGATTCAGCGGCGGACAGCTTCCCCCGAAGTCGGCGATCCGCGAGATTCGTATCAATCAGAATCCGTTTTCTGCGGAGTTCGATAGGCTGGGTTACGGGCGCATCGAGATCCTGACCAAGCCCGGGACGGACAAGCTGCACGGCCAGTTCTTCATTCAGGGCAACGACAAGCCTTTCAATACCGGCAACCCCTTCACGAGCACAATCCCCTCGTATTACAGCTATCAATTCAACGGCACGGTGAGCGGCGCGATTTCGAAGACGGCCTCGTTCTTTGTCAGCGCGGAGCAGCGCAACACTGAGAACGTGAACGCCTGGCGGATTCCCGATGCGGTGCTGGAGAGCGCTCCGGGCGTATTTGTAAACGACTTGAACTACGGCGTGAACCTGTTGAACCGGCGCATCCGCGACAACGCTTCCGCGCGCATCGACTGGCAACTGGGCACGAAGAACACTTTCACAGTGCGTTATGGATTCTGGTCGGAGTCGGAGCACGGCGATCTGAACTCCGGATCGCTGCCCAGCGCTTCTACTCATGAGTCGAACACTGACCATACGGTGCAAGTGAGCGATGCGATCGTGATCAACGATCACGCCGTAAATGAAACGCGCTTCCAATTTGAGCGGCAAAATGAGAATCACTATCCCGACTCGTCCGACCGTACCATTAGCGTGCAAGGAGAATTCACGGGTGGCGGATTCTCCGGCCAGCAGAGCCGCGATCACACCACGCGGTTGGAGTTGCAAAATCTGACCACCCTGAGCCATGGGACGCACGCCATCAAGTTCGGTGCTCGTTTGCGCGATTCGCGGGATGCCAACCTTACCAATGCAAACTTCAATGGCTCGTTTACCTTCGACTCGTCCGACAAGTATCTGAACATGGCGAATGGGCTGGCGGCGGGTACTCCGTTCGACGACCTGGTAAGCCAATATGGCCCCACTTCAGCCAGCTATACCACGGGGACCGAATCGGCATTGGCCAATGTGTTCGACATGGCGCTGTTTGCGCAGGACGACTGGAAGGTCAACCCGCGCCTGACACTCTCTGGCGGCATGCGATGGGAAGCGCAGAATCACATTTCCGATCATGACGACTGGGCGCCGCGTGTGGCACTGGCTTATGCGTTGGATGGGGGAAAGAACAAGAAAGCGAAAACTGTAGTACGTGCCGGGTATGGATTCTTTTACGACCGCTTTGCATCGAGGAGCCTGTTGACCATCAATCACGCGACTCTGCAGCAGCAGATTGTGCTGAACGATCCGACCTGCACCTCGACGGCAACTTCGCTGAGCACGATCGACCTTGGCACCTGCACGAGCAACGGCGGTTCGTCCAACCCTTCAGTGCCGGTGCGGTATGAGGTCGCGCCCAGTTATCATTCGCCGTACACGGGCCAGGCAGGCGCTAGCGTGGAACGGCAAATCTCTAGCGGCATCAGCGCGACCCTGACCTATTTGCACTCGTTTGGTGTGCACCAGATGGTCACGCGTAATGCCGACCAGGCAATTGGCGGGACTCCGCAGGACAGCAGCGGCGGATACTTGTATGAATTCTTTCCTGAAGCCGTGTTCAAGCAGAATCAGCTGATCACCAGCGTGAATGCCAAGGTGAGCAAGAAACTAAGCCTGTCGGGCTTTTATACCGCGGGTTGGGCCAACAGCAACGGTGGGGCAGGCAGCAACGCATCCAATGCGTACGACCTCAATCAGGACTACGGGCGTGCCGGCTTCGTGTCACGTAACATGCTGTTCTTCATGGGCAGTTACAGCGCACCATGGGGTATCCGCGTCAACCCGTTCATGATTGCGCAGTCCGGACGGCCGTTCAACATCACGCTGCCTACGGACCCTGTGAACAACTTTTTCAACCAGCGGCCCAGCCTGGTGACCTCGGCTACATGCGATGGCAACTATGTGCAAACCACCACCTTTGGCTGCCTTGATACTGACCCTACCTCGGTCTCCGGCAAGCCGCCAATTCCGATCAATGTGGGCACCGGGCCTGCGGCAGTGGCCGTGAACCTGCGCATCAGCCGGTCGGTCGGGATCGGACCCAAACTGGTATCAGCGAACAACAATCAAAATGCCGGCGGACCGCCTCAAGGTGGACCGCCTCCGGGTGGCGGCGGTCCAGGTGGTGGGGGACCTGGCGGCGGTGGCAGAGGCGGACCTCCGGGAGGCGGGCTCGGACCGGGTGGACTTGGTGGTGGCGGCGGCGGACCGGGCGGACCCGGCGGCATGTTCGGCTCAACCAACACTGGGCGCAAGTACTCACTGAACTTCAGCGTTCAGGCGCTCAATCTGTTCAACGACATCGATTATGGGCAACCGAACGGAACCGTGATTCCAACGCTCGACACGACCACGGGGCTTTACGGGCCCGGAAGTCAGTTCAACCACTCGACGACCCTGGCGGGCGGCATCTTCAGTACTGGATCGGCGGCACGCCGGGTATTTGTGCAGGCGATATTTTCGTTCTGAGGGTGGTTGAGATTCCAGGCTTCCCATCCTTGCGACAAAAAAACGTTGCAGGGATGAAGCACCCGCAACTAGGCGAATAAGGAGGGCTGGGGCACGCGCTGTGCCCCAGCCCTCTGGCTTTGTTCAGATTGTGTGCACACTACTCGGCAGCCGTTACCACTGCAGGGGTGGCCGCGCTTGCAAACGCGTCAGTCAGTGAGATTATCTTCAACTGCGCCTTCAGCGCGTCAAGAGAGGCCGTTGTCTTGGCCGTAATCTCCACTGTCTCTCCTGGAAGCAGATCGAAGTAGTTATCGGAGAGCTGCACATCGAGATCGCCGAAGGATAAATAGATGCTGCGTGCCAACACAGACGATGCGATGCGGATCTTGTAAGCGCCGCCGCTGCCCGCAGTATCCACGGCGAGATGGGCCGGCTTCAGGTGAATCTCTTTCACCGGCGCCAGGTAAGTGAGATTGCGCGAGATCTGCTCACCGGCCGCCGTGAGATCGGCAACAACGAAGACGCGCGAAGTACTTGCCGCGCCCGCATCCGCAAGTTTCTTGAGCGGCCAGTCAAGATAGACCCTGCTGGTCAGCGGCTGCACGGTTACATCGTGCTTCTCTTCCAGCAAAACCTTTCCGTCGAAATCCATCAGGCGTACACGGAGCGAGGCCGTCCGCGCCTCGGTCTTGTCAGACACGATGTAAACCTTGACCGAGCCATCCTCGACGTGCGGTGAAACGAGGATCGGCGCATAGAAGCGCCGCGCATAGTATTGCAGCGCCTTCCAACGTCCGTAGTAGTCGATGGAGGACCACGAAGCTACTGGCCAGCAGTCGTTCAGCTGCCAGAAGATGGAGCCCATGGTCTCAGGACGCGCCCGGCGAAAGTGTTCTGCCCCGATCTTGATGCCCTCGGCCTGAAGCACCTGGCTCACGTAAAGAAAGCTGGCGAAGTCCTTTGGTTCCGGATAGTCCTTCAGCAAGTAGTCGTGGATGATCGCGTTGCCTTCATCGTTCTTCTGGTGCGCGAGCATCACCGGGGTAAAGATATTCGTGCGATCCTCGGGTTCGGTGAAGGCTTCGATGGTCTTCATCTCGGGGAAGGACTGGAATCCATATTCCGTAACAAAACGCGGATGATGGGTTTCGTAGGTTGAAAACGGCACACGTCCGTGCCACACGTCCCAGATGTGCGCGTCACCACTTTGATAATGGTCGCTGAGTTCCTCGTAATCGGCGCTGGGGGAGCTGGGCCAATAAGGAGTTTCCGGCGCCAGCCGCGCGACGACGCGGTTGAGGATACCGCTGAACTCGGTAAGGTAGTCCTGCCACATCTGGAACTTCACTTCGAGAGGCAGTTTGTCCCTGGGGCTCCATTCGAGAGCCTCTTCGGTTTCATTGTTCCCTGACCATAGGACGATGCTGGGGTGATTGCGCAGGCGGCGCACCTGGTCATCGGCCTCGGCTTCGATATTCAACTTGAAGGCGTAAGTTCCCGGCTGCCAGTCGTTGCCGAACTGGAAGTCCTGCCAGACCATGATGCCCAGTTCGTCGCAAATGGAGTAGAACTCATCGGTTTCATAGTAGCCGCCGCCCCAGTGGCGAACCATGTTCATGTTGGCGTCGCGGGCGGATTGGAGAATACGGCGATAGTCGGTGGTGGTCACGCGGTTGGGAAAGCTGTCGAAAGGAATCACGTCCGCGCCCTTGGCGAAGATGGGAATGCCGTTGACGTCTAGTTCGAACGAGCGGCCCCACTTGTCAAGCTGGCGGCGCAGGACAATCGAGCGCAAGCCCGCCTTGGTGGATCGTTCATCGCTGACCGCCGCGCCGGCGCTCACCTGGGCGGTGAACTGGTAGAGCGGTTGCTCTCCGTAGCCGGCGGGATACCAGAGTTTAGGCTGACGGATCTCCAAGGGAATGTCGATGACATTGCGGCCGGTATGAAGGTTGACCTTGGTGGAGAGGATTACAGGCTTGCCGTCGTCCGAGTATTGCACGGCGACTTTGGCCGGTCCCGTACTCGAGGCTTCGACCTCAACTTCGGCATCCAGGTGAGCCACTTCCCTGCTCACATCGCGCTGGCGAACAGCAAAGTCGGCGATGCGGGCCTTGTCCCAGGCCTCAATGCGCGCCGGACGCCAGATGCCGCTGGTGACGAAGCGCGGACCCCAGTCCCAACCGTATTCATAAGCGGGCTTGCGAAGGTATGTCTTGGCCTCCACCTTGGTCTTCGGCTGCCATGGGTCGGCGGCGGCCAGTTCCGCAGCGGCCTTAAGTGGCGAGGCAAAGACGACGCGGAGTTGGTTCTTCCCGGCGTGGAGCACGCCCTTGGCCGGGATGCGCCAGATACGGAAGCTGTTACCGGCGGAGAAAGGCGGCGCATCGTTCAGATAAACCGTGGACGGGCCGTCGAGGCCATCGAAGACGAGGTCCAAGTTGGAGCGCGAAAGCAGGGACGGGCTCACATCGAAGTTGAGCCGGTATTCCCAACTCTCCTTCTCGATCCATTGCAGCTTGGCTTCGTTGTCACGAACAAAAGGATCGGGGATCTTCTTGTTTGCAAGTAGGTCAAGATGCACATCACCGGGGACGGTAGCCGGCAGCCAGCCATTCTCCGCCTCTTGCACGCCGGGCAGAATCTGACGAAACTGCCAGCCGTGATCGAGAGTAAGAACCGCATTCTGAGCGGGCTTCGACTGCGCGCGCGCCATGTTGCTTCCGATGCCAACTACAGCCGCGACCAAGGCGCAGCAAATAAATCTCCCCGCAATAACTCCCCGCATCCTGTTTCCTCCCATACCCTCGCGCCGCCCAACCAAGCCGCGCAAAGGCTTTAAGAAATCCGCTGACAAGGTTATCACGCGGAAAATAGGGAGGCTTGTGACGGCTGGCTGCTGTAAAGCGCTCGGTCGGTCAACAATTCGAATCGGAGGCAAGCCAGCGCTTTGCGAGAGTGTCGGCGGCGAAAAGGCCGGGGCCAAGGACCAGAATCAGCAGGGCGGCAAACCAATAAGTGTAGGGCGTTGCTCCATAGAAGTCGCTGGGATTGGAGAGAATATGTGCAAAGTTGGTGCGGTCATCGGGCACGCTCAGGTAGGCCAAGCAAATGGTAAGAGCTCTCGAAAAATGCGAAGAACTTGTGCATTGCTTTTGTTCGGCTCAGGTGGCGGACCACTCGCGAACTCGCTCGGTGCGGCGCGACTGGGTTAGTCTGATAAGGCTGTGCAGCAAGACGAAGAAACGCTCCGATTCAATTCTCTTTCGGGCGTCTTGAATAGATTGCGTGGGCTGGGCGGCGCGAGATCAGCGCCAAAGAGAAGCGGTCGGAGCGGCTGCAGATGGCGCTGGCCATTGTGACGCTGCTTCTTGTGGGCCTGGAGACCTCGCCGCATCCGATGGTGCATCGAACCGGACCACCGCGCTCAACTCCTTCCCACGCAAACAGACCCTGAAGAGGAGCACCCCCATGGAATACTTGACCCCGGAGCTGGATGCAGCCATCAGCGAGTATTACCGCCAGACGCCCGAGGACGGACGCTTGGAGCAGGGGCCATTCTTGCTGGAGGGGTTGCGAACGCGGGAACTGATACTGCGTTACGCACCACCACCCCCGGCGGCCGTGCTGGACGTTGGAGGCGGGGCAGGAGCCTATGCCCTTTGGCTGTCGGAGCGTGGGTATTCGGTTCATCTGCTGGACCCAATTTCGCGCCATGTAGCCGAGGCCGAACGGCGTAGTGGTGAGACTTCCCATCCACTGAGCTCCTGCAGGGTTGGCGATGCCCGGAGCCTGCCTTATGCCGATCAATCCGCAGAAATAGTTCTGCTGCTGGGTCCGCTCTACCACCTGACGGAGGCTGGGGACCGGGCCCGCGTATTGCAAGAGGTGATCCGGGTGCTGAAGCCGGGCGGGTGGCTGTTTGCCGCCGCCATTTCTCGGTGGGCTTCGGCGCTGGATGGGCTGGCCCGCGATCTCTTTCGGGACTCGCAGTTTGCCGCGATAGCCGAGCAGGACCTCCGCAACGGACAGCATCGAAACCTGGCTGGGCGGGCGGACTACTTCACAACCGCATATTTTCACCGGCCGGAAGAGTTGCGGGCAGAGGTGGCAGAAGCGCAGCTGGAGATGGTGGAGTTGTTGGGGATTGAAGGTCCAGGATGGATTTTGCCCGACGTGGCGGAGCGGATGGCGGACGATCGGCGCAGGGAGGATTTGCTGCGCGTGGCGCGTGCCTTGCAGGCGGAACCCGCCATGCTGGCGGTTAGCGCGCACCTGCTGGCGGTGGCGCGCAAGCCAGAAAGATGAACCCCTCAGCTTACGCGCGCCATGGCGCCCGCCTCATCCGGCGCCGAGGCATTGCAGACCCGGTCGCGGCCGCTTCTTTTGGCTACATAGAGCGCGTCATCGGCCATCTGTATGAGAGAGGGGGCATGCTGCCCCGAACAGGGCACTAAGGTGGCGCATCCCACCGAGATAGTCACATATCCAGTTGGATTGGAAATGTGTTGCAGCTTGCGGCGGCGCAGTGCTGCGCAGATCAGTTCGGCCACCCGCACTGCACCCTGGTTCGATGTATTGGGAAGCACAATTGCAAATTCCTCGCCGCCGAAGCGCGCCACCAGGTCTGCCGGCCGGGTAACCACCTCCTGGATGGCTTCAGCAATCTGTTTGAGGCAGCTGTCTCCGCTAAGGTGCCCGTAGGTATCGTTGAAAGTCTTGAAGAGGTCCACATCGATCAGCAAGAGCGACAGATCCTGGCGCTCGCGCATGCAACGCCGCCATTCAGAAGCCAGGGACTGGTCGAGCCGGCGGCGGTTGGCTAGCCGCGTAAGGGAATCGGTGACGGCCAGCGTCTCCAAGGCGTGATACGCATTATGCAATTCCTCCTCGGCGCGTTGGCGGTCGCTGATGTCACGAAAGAACCACACGCGACCTAAATACTGTCCCCCTTCACTCCGCAGGGTGGTCGAATAGCGCTCGAGCGTCCTGCCATCTCTCAATTCAACGTGAGAGTGATCGTTCGCATTGCGATCGGCGTAGAGTTCCTCAACTCGCTTTAAAAAAGCCTCAGGATGCTTGGTTTGACCTATGCACTGAGACAGCAGTTGGTTATCCGAGAAATCGAATCTCTTGCCGAGCAGGCGTGCTGGAATCTCCGACATGGGAATCTTCCAGACTTCGGCAAATCTCCGGTTGTACGACACCACCTTGCCATCGCCGTTGACCACCAGAATTGCGTCGAGCGACACATTGTGTATGGCGTTAATTAAGGAGGATTGGAATTCGCGCTCCTGCTCGGTCCTCTTGCGTTCGCTGATATCGCGGAGGATGGCCAGGGTTCCCGAGGCCACACCCCTCGCCGGGTCCACAAAAGAGCGGAGGCTGCCTTCGACCCAGATGTATTCTCCACTCTTTGTCCGCACGCGATGTTCGATCGTTGCGCCTTCGCCTCCGGGCTGCAGGCGGGCGATCACCGATTCCAGCCCGGACAAGTCGTCGGGATGCACCATCTCGTCAAACCCCAGTCTCGCCTTCTCCTCCGCTTTCCATCCCGTCATTCTCTCAATGGCGGGGGAAGCGTAGCTGGCATGCCCGTGCACGTCGACAATCAGGATTGCATCGCGTGAGTTTTCGGTCACCAAATTATGCAGCGTGACGGTCTTCACCAGGCGCCGCTCGCTTTCCTTCTGTCGGTCCAGAACAATGGAGATGCAGTACAGCAGAAACATGCCTGAAACCGTGTAGAACTGAAGCAGAACGATGGGCGCCTCGGGTGCAATGGACTTTGCAATCAGCAACGGTCCGTGCCCATGAATCGTGAAATAGCTCCCGGTCGCCGAAAAGAAGAGATCGCAAAGGGCAGCCCATGCCAAGTCGAGGCGCAGCAAGACCAGCACCATCACGGGATAGGCCAGAAAGAGCATGGGCACACGCGACTGGCCGAAACCGCACACCGTAACCATGACCAGCAAAGCCGGGTATATCCATGCCCATCCTTCTTTGCGAAGGCTGCGGAGCCCCGTTCGAAAGATGGCTACGAAGCACGGTGTGGTCACGGCTGTTCCCAGGCCATCGCCCAACGTCCAGGAAAGAAAGCAAGTGCTGGCCTTTCCATGCAGCCACAAGACCGCAAAGGGCGTGAAGATTGCTCCCGCCGCTGCCGGCGCAACTATCAGGGCGATCCATACGAAGCGCCTCAGATACGCGCCGTCGGTAAAGTTGGGCAAACGAGTGGACCGTCGACGAAGCAGTGAGGCGCTGAACGTGACCTCAAACACGTTGAGCGCCGCCATCAAGAGGTTCACTTTCCAGGGTCCGCTAAACAGTGAGGAGACAGTCAGGTTCGCCAGAAACCCAACCCCCAGATAGGCGGGCCAACGCCACCGCGGAGCAACCAGGAGGTACGCCAGCAGGACGCCGTTTGAGAGCCAGAGCAGCAGAAAGCTCGACTCCGATTGGTCCAGCCATGAGACAAATCCCGCGGTCAAGGCAACTAAGGCGAAGCAGGACGACAAACTGAGAGCAGACCCGTACCTTCGCCTGAATAGAACAGGGCGCCGGCGATTCGTGAATGCAGGATCCCCATGCACGTTGACCTTCCCATCTTCCTTATCGGATGGATTGGCACGGAGAACAGGTACACTTCGCAGTTTGTTTCTTTCAATGTTCCGAGATTTGTGGCACAGCTCGGAAATCAGGGCTGGGGACTCAATGCTGGATGAAATTCGGCTTTGCCGCCGGGCAGCAGTACAATCTCCAGCCGACCCTCCTGGCGCTCTGAGAGCCCGGGGCCGCTAATCTGCCGGACCTCGTGGCTTGCGCGGTCGGAGTACTGCACGGTGAGCGGTCCGCTGCCGCGCACCTTCAAGCGGTAGTGAATCTCCCCGCCTGCGGCCAGACTGTCGGCGCCAAAGCTGGCGCTCGGATAATCCACTTCCACAAGGTCGATGGCTTGGCCTGTATGATTCTCGACCGTGGCGTCAATCTGGTAGGAGTGGCAACCGGCAAGTAAACCAAACAGAGGCAGCAAAACCGCAGCGAATCCCCCCGTACGCAGCCTCATCCTTGCTCCTCTTTCCCGTTCTCCACGCTGGCTGATGGCTCTTGACCCGCCAGCTTTTTTTCCACCCGGTCCAGCCGTTTCAGCAGCTCGGGGAGCCGCTGAAAGATGGCGACGGCGCGAAGCCATACGCGATTGTCGAAGCCAGGTGAACCGGAGATCATCTTGCCTGGAGGCACATCGTGAGAGACGGCGGACTGGGCCGTCAGAATTACTCCGTCGCCCACGCTGCAGTGTCCTGCGATTCCCGTTTGCCCCGCCAGAATGACGTTGTTTCCAATCACCGACGATCCCGCCAAACCGGTTTGAGCGCAGAGCAGAGTGTTGCTGCCAACGTGCGACCCGTGTCCAACCTGAACCAGGTTATCTACTTTGGTTCCCTCCCCTATTTCGGTCGCACCCACCGTAGCCCGGTCAATGCAAGCGTTGGCCTGGACATCCACCCTATCCCCCAGCCGCACTGGCCCCGATTGGGGAATCTTTTCCCACTCGCCCGCCTCGTTCTTCGAGAAACCGAAGCCGTCTGCCCCGACAATCGCACCATTTTCGAGCGTAATGTGGCTGCCCAGGATGCATCCCTCGCGCACGACCGCGTGGGCATGCGCAAACAGGTGGCTCCCGGCCTGGACGCCCGGATAAAGCACCACATGAGGCAGCAGAGTCGCATGGGGTCCCAAACGAACTCCCTGCCCCACGACCACATAGGCGCCAATGTGTGCGCCCTCTCCAATGACTGCGGTGGGGTCGATGACTGCCGTCGGATGAATGCCCGGAGGATAAATAGGGGGTTGGTAAAACATGCCCAGTGCCCGGGAAAACGCGTGGTAGGGGTTTTCAATTCGAAGAGTTGCTGCGGATATCTCGGGAAACCCCGGCTCTACCAGCACAGCAGCGGCATGGGTTTTGCGCGCCAGCCCGGAGTAGCGGGGGTTGGCCACAAAAGTGATTTCCGTGGGACCGGCCTCCTCAATCCCTTTCACGCCAGTAATTTCAAGGGTTGCGTCGCCGCGAAGCTCCGCGCCTAACCGCTTTGCCAGTTCGCCTAGATTCATCGATGCGATTGTAATGGAATCAGCTCTGCGCGGGATTTTCCCGGCCTCTAGATTCAGCCCCTAAGTCGGCGAAAACGCAAAAATCTCGCGTGCGGTGGGGTAGCGCAGAAGGCATGAAAAACCCGAGAGTCTTGCGCGCTCTAAGAGCGCATCTAGGCGTCTTCCGCGTCATCCGGGAACAAATCGGGCTGTCCCGACGGGATTTCGCGAACTCCACTTCGCCGGCGTCCTGAAGCTCCGATCAGGCTCACCACCTCGAGCTTCTGGATGGCTTGCCTGGGTACATAGATTCGCTGTGTATTGGAACGCGTATCAGGCGGGATCAGCAGCAGTCCCGCACCTTCAATCAGGGAACGGTCGTTGGCTGCCAGCCCTTCCAGTTCCTCGCCGTCCGTGAGAGTCATCCGTAGCCAAAGGCCCGCGGTGCGCGGCCTTACCGCAAATCGCTTGTGCAGCAGCCGCTCCGGGTTCGCCTGCTCGCCTGCGGGAAAGTCGCGCACATAGCAGACCCACTTGACCGCATTCCATTCGATAGTGAGCAGCTTTCCGGTCAGATCCAGAATCTCCAGAACCGCCGCATCCTGTGGAAATCCCGTCCCTGCATAGCCCGCCACCCAGTCCCGGGAGAACTTGCGTACAATCACCGGCTTGCGTAGGGATGCCATCGCTCTGGATTGTCGCATGCGGTGGCCACCACCGCGAGCGTAAAAGCTGCAAACACAGTGCAACATGTCCTAGCCAACCGGGCGCAGTTGTGTTAATGTACTGCTTTGCAACCTTAGCTTGATTGTACCGTAACAGCAACAGCATCAACCACTTGGCTAGGGTAGGGGACGGCGGAAGCAGGGAACGGAATGCCCGACTATATCTATCTGCTCGAAAACCGGCTTTCGCCGGACCAGCAAAACGCTCTGCGCCTGTTGCGCGATGTAGCCCGTGAAAGCGGCACGATTCTGTTTCTTACCGGGGACGCGGTTCGGGATCTAACCAGCGGTCACGCGGTCCGCGACCTTGAAGTGGCAGTTCATGGAAATGCCCTCAAGTTAAAGAAACCAATCGAGAAAGTTGGGGGTACGGTGTGGGGCGAGGATGAACCTTCGCGCTCCCTTTACCTCTGTTTCCCCGGCACCGTGCGGGTAGACGTGGTAAGCACCCACCGGACGGAATACCCCAAACCGGGCAAGCCTGTGTTTCATCCCGCCTCTATCCAGGAAGATCTTCGCCGCCGCGACTTCACCGTCAACGCCATGGCGATTTCGCTCAACGAGGGCTCATTCGGCCTATTGATGGACCCCCTGAATGGAGCGGCGGACATTGAGAGCCGCCACTTGCGCCTCGTTTCAAACTACGGGTTCCTTGAAGAGCCGTCTCTGCTGATTCGCGCCATCCGGTACATGGCCCGCTTGGGGTGGGAGATGGATGAAAGGACACGGACGCGCTACGAGAATGCGCGGGAAGAGGGTGTGATCGAGTTCCTTTCCGCTCACGCGCGCAGCCAGGAACTGGAACAGATTGGCCATGAGGACGACGGACTAAAGGTTCTGCGTGCGCTGGAAACGGCAGGTTGGATGAAGTTTCTGTTCCCTGCCTGGACCGCCGCCAAAGCCGACGAGGAGAAGCTGAAGGCGCTGCAGTCCCTGGCGATTGAGTTGCTTGTGCAGGGCGTGCACGCTGACATGTCCGCGGCCCAGATGCAGTTGCTCACCGCCAAAGTTGCCGCCAAGGATTTAGCCGCCCTCAAAAAGCTGATGCTGCGCCCCGGATTCGTGCAGGAGTGGAACAGTCTGGACGCTTTGGCCAGCGGATTTGCGAAGGTTCTCCTGTCCAAGGAGAACGCCGCCCCGTCCGCCTGCTACAAGCTCATCACCAGCTACGATCCTGAAGCCGTTCTCTGGCTCGGCTTTACCAGCAAGGATGCTACCGTCAAAGAGCGTTTTCAGCTTTTCCTGAAGACTTGGCCGGAAATGCGCCAGCGAATCCCTCACGCCCTGATGCAGGAGATGCGGATCATTCCGGAACTCGCCGCTTACACGGAGATAGTTCACAAGGTCTTTCTGGAGCTGATCGACGGCCGTTTGAATACGCCCGAGGAGATGCGTGCATTTCTCGAACCGCACTCGCCGCCGGCTCCGCCTCCACAGGCGGTCATCAAGAGGTCGCGCGCCAAGCGTGGCGCAGAGGCCAAGGTGAAGGAGCGGTCGTTCGACGACGACGATGAGGCCGAGGACGGTCTGGACGACGAAGAGGATCTGGACGATATAGGCGGAGAAGATGAGGAGATCGATCTGGGCCTGACGGTTCCCAAGATCGACCTCGAGCCGGAGTTGGACGAAGAGGGCGAACTGGACGAAAAAGAGCCTGAAGGCGAGGAGCCGGAACCCGTTCCCGCGAAGGCAGCGAAGAAACATCCTGCCGCAGCCAAGTCAGCCAAGGGTGCTGCGCCGGTTGCAACCAAAGAAAGCCCGGTTCAGGTCAAGCCCGCAAAGGTGGAAAAGACCCAACCGAAGCCGAAGGTGGAAGCAGCTCCGGTGCCCCAACCGGTGGCAGCGAAATCCGCCGCGGGGGGTGGCAAGACAAAGCCCGTGTCAGCATCTGCGCCCCAAAAGACACCCTCTGCCCCGGCGGCAAAATCTGCGGTAAAGGCGCCGGTGAAGGTAGCAGCGAAGGCCCCTGCAAAGGCTCCCGCAAAGACTGCGGCTAAGCCCACCGTCAAGGCTCCTGTGAAGGCCGCGGCCCAGAAGCAATCCAAAACAATCAAGAAGGCCGCACCCGCCGCAAGCCCCGCAAAGAAACCGCAGCCCAAACCAGCGACGAAGAAACCCGCAGTAAAGGCCGGCAAGAAGCGCTAGAGCGTTTTCGATTTGAGTGTGAACAGAAATCTGGTCTCCCACCCTTGAATCGTTTTGTGATTCAAGGGTGGGAGACCAGAGATCCCCATCTCGACTGTTACTAGTCAAGCCGAAAACGCGCTAAAGTCTTGAATGCATCTCAGTGAGCCCGGTCATGTTCCGGCTCACGTTCCGATTCATTGTCCATCTGCTTCAGGAGGATTCCCGATGCCCTGCCCGCGTCCCCACGCCATGATCTGTTGTCTGCTATCCGCGCTGGCTTTGTTTGCCGCCACCCGGGCGCATGGGTTGGGCCAGCCACCTGATCGCGACGCGACCGTGCAGCCCGGCTATCGCTTCCAACGTGGAGGTTGGACCTATGTCCACCTCGAAGGAACTCCGGCGCAGATCGGCTTCCAGCATGGGCGCTTACTCTCCGCCGAGATTCAAGACCTGGTGCGGGTGGCCAGGATTGAGAGCAGTCATGGCACCCAGCGTGACTGGGCGTTCTTCCGCGAAGCAGGCCGCAAGATGCTCTGGCCGCACATCGACGAAGAGTACCAGCAGGAGCTCGAAGGCATCGCAAAAGGCGTGCAGTCCAAGGGAAGCAAGCTGGACCTCTGGGACATTGTGGCCCTGAATGGCGCTATCGAGCTACCTCAGTACTATGTCCCTTGGCTCAACAAGCAGCAACACGCCGCCAACGCGCCGCAGATTCGTCCCGAAGGCCGGTGCTCCGCTTTCATTGCCACCGGCAGTTACACCAAGGGCGGCAAGATCGTGATCGCACACAACAACTGGTCGGGATACGACGAGGGCGAACGCTGGACTATCATCTTTGACATCCAGCCCGCACATGGGCACCACATCCTCATGGATGGAGAGCCGGGCGTAATCACCAGCCAGGACGACTTCGGCGTCAACGACGCTGGCCTGATGATTACCGAGACCACCATCACGCAATTTGTGGGCTGGAACCCCGACGGCAAACCGGAGTTTGTGCGCTCGCGCAAGGCACTGCAGTACGGCAGTTCCATCGACGAGTATGTGGCCCTGATCAAGGACGGCAACAATGGCGGCTACGCCAACGACTGGCTGATCGGCGACCGCAAGACCGGCGAGATTGCCTACCTGGAACTGGGGCTGAAAAATACTCCGCTATGGCGCAGCAGGGACGGCTACTTTGTGAGTTCGAACTACGCCCGCGACCCGCAGTTGATCAAGACCGAGACCGACGGCTTCGACATAGGCAATCTTTCCAGCTCTCCCAACGCGCGGCGCGTTACCTGGGAAGAGAAGATGGAGCATGCCAAGGGGCGCATCGACATAGAAATGGCCGAGCAGTTTATGGCCGACCACAACGACAGTTTCACCGGCAAGGTCGATGCTGATGAACGCTCTCTTTGTGGTCATGTCGACAAGGCAAAAAAAGGCGTTCCAGAGTGGGATTGGGGTCCCTATTATCCCGGTGGCGCGGTCACTGGCAAAGTTGCAGACTCTGACATGGCCGGGGATCTCTCGCTGGTTGCCCACGCCGGGCATCCCTGCGGCGAAGACTTCCTTGCGGCGCCCTTCCTGGCGGCACATCCGGAGTACAACTACCTGAAGCCCGTCCTCAAGGATATGAAATCGGGGCCATGGACCGCATTCAGCGCCGGTGAAAAGAAATAGCCCGGCCCGGTCATTTGTATTGGATGTGGATCGTGATGTCAGTGGCCGGGCAGGCCACGTGAATCAGGGCTTCTTTGAAGCTGGGCGCGCCCAACCTGATGCGGGGATTGTTGGCAAAGCCGAAGCCCTCCTTGGGCCAGCCGAAGATATTCCTGTCGAGCTTCTGATTCTTGTTCTCGTCGTGAATCACGACCACCCCATAATCGCCGGGAGGCAGATCCAGCGAGACTGCCGTAACCTGCCGCTCACCCGCGGCAATCGGAGTGGGCCAGCGTCGAAGGGCCTTGCTGGCGCCTTCAGGCCATCCCTCGGGCGAGCTATAAATCGCCGCGCCAACAACTCCATTGGCGTTACGCAAGCCGTCTACATGTAGACGCAGGGCGCAGCGCTCTGTGGTTTGTCCTTGCGCTATTTCGGCCAGGGTCGCCGGTCTGCAAAGAACCACGGTTGCGAGGACGGCGTAAAGAGAAAAATCCTTGGGAGTCAATCAGTCCACTCCGTCTAAGCATAGGAACACGGTGCCTCGAGCGAGCTCTTTTCGTCTGTGCCCATGGGCAAAAAGCCATCAAAACAAAGGAAGGACAGCCGACTTTGCGGCTGCCCTTCCTTTGTCAATCTAGACTCGTGACACAAGAAACAAACTAAGACACAGCCTCATCTGCCAAGAAACGCCAGCGGCAAATAGAGCCAAACTGGCCTTCGCTT
>Ga0181517_10000219_pt1 | contig 82453 bp, 85 predicted proteins | sample PEATcosm2014_Bin_31_FD_119748 | JGI IMG/M metagenome (GOLD analysis project Ga0181517, IMG submission 119748) | Peatland microbial communities from MTU Mesocosm Facility, Houghton, MI, USA - PEATcosm2014_Bin01_30_metaG | ecosystem: Environmental > Terrestrial > Soil > Wetlands > Peat | place... | reverse complement strand
AACGGCATCCCCAAAAAACACTTCCCTCTCTTCTTGAAAGAATGTGAATTCCGTTTTAATATACCCTCACCAAAAAAACAGCTTTCCTTTCTAAAAAAGCTCATTACCTAGGTCAGCCCCAAATACATTTGCCATGGCGTTTAAAGCAGAAGACCCTATTTCTTCAGCTTGCCTTCAATGAATTTGGTGACATCACCGACAGTCTTGAGGCTTTCGGCTTCGCTTTCGGGAATCTCGCCCCCAATTTCATTCTTAAACTCCTCCTCAAAGGCCATGATGAGCTCCACCAGGTCCAAAGAGTCGGCACCAAGGTCCTCTACAAAACGAGCGGTTGGAACCACCTGCTCGGCGTTTACGTTCAGCTGGCCGGTAATGATCTCCGCCACGCGTTGCTGTATTGTCTTGTCTGCCATACTATTCGATTAAAGCGTCATCATAACCATTATTAATCTCCTCCGTCAAGCCTGAAAGGGTATAAAAAGTGTAAAAATACGGAAAAGTGTTTATTTTTGCCTATAACGAGCCGACACTCTCATTATCATGAAAATTGTATACCCATTATCTCTGCTTCTGATCGCCGCACTTACGCCCGGCTGCGGAAGTCTTTCTCAGATGAGTTCGAATGTGAAAGAAGGCGCCCTGCTTGGAGGAGCCGCTGGCGCTGTGACAGGAGGTGTCATCGGATCCAGTTGCGGGGGAAGCAGCAGCACCATAGGCGGGATCATCATAGGAGGAGGCGTCGGAGCCATCGCCGGAGGCCTTGTTGGTGCCATGAAAGACCACGGGCATTCAGATAGCACGGCGGTGGCAGCTGATGGAGCCAGTCTTTCAGTTCAGGACAGAGCCACCATCAATGCGCTCTATCATGTGGAGATGAAACGCTACGAAATGGATCCGCCCTACGCGGAGTCGGTAGCCTACCAGGAGATTCCAAGGCACAGGGTAAATTGCGTGGTCTGCGACAGACCCACCGTATATTGCATGGCCCCCTACCCTGTGGTACCTGAGGCATATCCCGATTACGCGGCGTCTCCTTACGGGTATTAAGAGCTGGTCTCATTCTGGTATAAAGGGCTCTCTTAAATAGCCTGCGTGGTTGCACTCCTGAGGGCATAAATAGTATGATGCGGTATGCCTCGCGCACTTGGCTGGATATTGGCTCTTTCTGGAGCTTACGCCTTGGCCTATCTTTCATTTTACCGTACCACTCCCCTGGGGCAAACGGCAGTCTTGGACGAGAGAGAACAACAGGTTCTTGCGCGGGAAATGGCCACCGGCACTCTGGCCCGCGAACCCTATTACCGTTCTCCCCTTTGGGCGGGGGTTCTCTCCGAGTTCTATCGCCTGGGGCTAAATGACGAGCAGGTGCTTCTGGCCGGACAGGTTACCAACATAGCTCTGCATTTGATATGCGTTGCTTGCATTTATTTCTGCGCGCTCAGGCTGTGGCGCAAAAAGCTGGGAGCAGCGCTGGCAGCGCTCTTATATGGAATATATCCCGTCAATGTCTACTTTGCCGGAGATCTGCTCGACACAACTCTTGGGGAGGCTCTTTTGTGCGGAGGTATACTCTTTCTTGCGGAGGCTTTATCGAAAAAAAGAATCACCGCAGGAGTCCTATCGGGACTGCTGTTGGGCCTGGTTATCCTGGCGCGGGGACAGATGGTATGCATAGCCGCAGTCGCCGGAGTCTTTCTTGCGTGCGCCGCTGATAAAAGGGCTTTCTGGGGATATCTTACCGGAGTGCTCCTGGTTGTATTATCATTTGGGTTATGCGAACTATCGCGGACGGGGCGGTTCTATGTCCTGCCGACGCAGGGCGGCTATAATCTCTACGCAGCCAACATCCCGGGCAGCAGCGGGGAGGGATATAAACAGAAAGCGGAGTACCCAAACTTGGGGGAAGGCGAAAATCCTGCCAAAGCCGATGGCCAAATGCTTTTCGAGAAAAAAACAGGGCGATTCGACGTCTCTGAAGAGGAAATGGGCAGATATTGGGTGGGCCAGTTCGTTAGGCAACTTCAAAGCAAGCCTGCCGAAACGACCTCTTTGTATCTCCATAAGCTCTTCGCATTCGTCAATGACCACGAGGGTTACAACAACAAAAGCTATGCCTTCCAGAAAGGGCTGAGCCCGATCCTGAGAATCAATCCTCTCGGTTTCTCCTTCCTGGGACTGATGGCCATTATGGCGGTGCTTTTCTACAGGCCCTTGCCCAAAGACATCTATCTCATTTTGGGGCTGCTGCTCACATATTATTTGACGGCCGGGCTATTCTTTGCCAGCGACCGATTCCGGCTGCCGATGATACCGCTGGTGATTCTTCTGGCGGCCGGTATGCCGTCCGCCATTCTGCAGGAAAAAGCACGGCTGACCCATCGGAGAATTTTGACCTGGGGCTTGGGATGCAGATTATGTTTGCTGGCGGCATGGACGATTCTCTCCTGCTGGCCAATATACACGCGAGAGGATACCATCCGCGCCGACAAGCTCCTTATGGCGCAGGCTGCGCTGAAGGCAGGAGAGGACGCCCAGGCAGAGGAGCTTTCGCAGGAACTCCTGCGAAGTAACTACGCCCAACAAAGTTGTCTAATGTGTCTGGCTCAAGCACGCTACAACATGGCTGTTAAGTCGGCCCTCCCCCGCTCCGCATCCTGGTGGCAGGAAGAACGCCACCTGGCAGCCCAGATCAAATACCCATCCGACGAAGCAGTATACATTATGGGTATGTGCGACTGGCATCTGGCAGGGTCCAGACAAGCATGGAGATATCTGTCGAACAAGAATGGCGGTTCGCCCCAGGCATTGGCGGCACTCATCATGACGGGGGAGTTGACACCCAATGAGCAAAAAATGGCAGGGCAGTTATTCGATCGCGGGGACGAGAATATAGTCCTTGCACAAGCGGCCAAGTATAACCTGGCAGCCCGTACCAGGCTCACGGACAGGTACGGGGAACAGCAAGTCGAACGAACCCTGAAGGCGTGGAGAAACATATTTGACCGCGGGGACAATAAGGACTTGAATAGCGAACATGGCCGTTAGTGTTGTTATCCCTGTATACAATGAAGTGGCGTCCCTGAAAGAACTTTCCGAGAAAATTTGCGCCCAGGGTTCCGCAACGGGGGGTCAATTACAGATTATCTTTGTGGACGACGGTTCTACTGACAACTCTTGGGAGACAATTCAGAGTATTGCCGCGGCAAATCCCCAGACTGTCACCGGCATAAAGCTCAGAAGAAACTTTGGCAAAGCTGCGGCACTCTCGGTGGGATTTAGGGAAGCCATCGGAGAAATCATCTTCACCATGGATGCAGACCTTCAGGACGATCCGGCAGAAATGCCAAATTTCATAAAGAAAATTGAAGAAGGTTATGATCTCGTTTCCGGATGGAAAAAGAACCGGAAGGATCCCCTTTTTGACAAGACTCTGCCCTCCCGATTGTTCAATGCCGTGACGCGGATGCTTACGGGCGTCAAGCTCCACGATTTTAACTGCGGCTTCAAGGCCTACCGCAAGGAAGTGGTGGGAGTCATTCCCCTCTACGGGGAAATGCACCGTTTTATTCCCGTCTTCGCGAACGCTGAGGGATTCAAGGTGGGAGAAATACCGGTCGAACATCATCCCAGAAAATTCGGCAAATCGAAGTATGGGTGGTATCGTTCCATAAAGGGCTGCATGGATCTCTTATCGGTGGCAGCCATGACGAAGTTCGGAAGAAGGCCCGGACATCTCTTCGGAGGCATGGGCGTCATAGTGGGCGCAGTTGGATTTGTGACGCTCTTGGGGCTATGGATCAATCAGCTGACCAAGCATTACATTGGCGGTAGACCGCTCTTCTTCTTTGGGATATTGTGTATGCTGATGGGTGTACAGATGATCTGCACGGGGGTACTGGCGGAGTTGTTCCTGCGGCAGAGCGGACGCCACTGCGAGGTGCCTGTAGCGCAGAAGACAGGCTTGGAAAAAAAGAAGAACGCATGAGTCCGGAGCTCCTATGGACAAGCCTCAGCCTTGCCACCAGGACTGCCGGGCAGTTCCTGCTGACGGTGGCAGCGGTCACCTGCTGGATGCCGGAAACGAACGGCCTGTGGTTCAACTTTCTGAGTCTGGGAGGCATGGTGCAGCTCCTTGACATGGGACTTTCAGCGGCGGTGCTGCGCTGCGCCAGTCATCTGCATACGGGCGTGCAGGAATTGCGCGCGCACGGCGTGAGCGGCGCGTTGAATGAGGAACCCAACCTCGCCGGATTGAAGGCTCTCCTGGCGACAACGAGAATCATCTATGTCGGGCTCAGCACGGCAGTCATGGTCTCGGGAGTCCTCCTGGCCCAGACGGTGTTCAGATCCATGACCGACGAGATTTCCAGACTGGCCCTGGTCCTTTTCATGACCGGCAGCGCTCTGCAACTGATGTCCTCGCAGCGGTACAACTTTATGCAGGGCGTGGGAAAGCTGGCGCAGGCACAAAAGCTTCAAGCGCTGGGACTGGCTATCATGTACGGGGCGACTGCCATTGCGCTGATCGTCAGTAAATCGCTGCTGTGGACGTGCGCCACCTTCGCCGTTGGGGCACTCATTCAGCTGGTCATCTATGAGATCCAGTTGGGCGGGTATGCGGGAGGCAGACATGACGGGGCACTCCTGGGAGCCTTCTGGCCAAATACATGGAGAACGGGCCTTTCAAGACTGGCAGCCGCCGCGATCTACCAGCTGCCGACTCTCATCATCAGCGCCACTGCGGGAGTGGTGATCGGAGGCAGCTATGGATTCACCGTTCAGATATGCCTTTTCATATGCGCCATCGCGCAACTGCCCCTGACGGCTGTTTTCCCAAAGTTAAATGAGCTGGCGGCACGGGGAAGCCTGTCGGAACTCAAAAGACTGTTCTTTAAAAAGACGGTACAGATGATGGGCATCTTTATTCTGCTGGGAATTCTCCTGGTCCTTTGGGGACAAGGGTGTCTGACCTTGATTCACGCCAAAGCGAAACTTCAGGCGGGCGCTGCGTTAATCGGACTGATCGCCTTCTTCTTTGCGGAAAACAATCGCAGCAATCATATGTATATCGTGGGGGCTTTCAACCGCTACCCCTTCTGGAAATACGATCTGATCAGCGCGGCAGCCATACTCATCGGATGTGGAGAGGCTCTCCATCTCGGCGGAACAGCCGGAGTCGTCCTGTGGCTGTGGGCGGTACAATTGTGTTGGAATTTCTGGTGGCCCATCAAGAGGAGCCTCGCGGAGCTCAAGATGACGTGGGGAGAGTACTGGGGAGCGTTGGGGGGAAGCTTTAGCGAGTAGCGACCATACAAAAAGAAGCCCTCCGAGTAGAAGGGCTTCTTGAAAGATAATCTCCAGATTAACGCTTGGAGAACTGGAAGCGCTTGCGGGCACCCGGACGACCCGGCTTTTTGCGCTCACGAGCACGAGGATCGCGCTTGAGGTGCCCCGCCTTCTTGAGGGGGGCCCGCAGCTCGGTATTGAGCTTTTGCAGGGCGCGGGCAATACCCAAAGCGATTGCGCCAGCCTGACCATTGATTCCGCCGCCATTGGCGAGAATATTAAAATCGTACTGATCCTTGGCTTCCACCGTTGTCAGAGGAGCCGTGGCCGAACGCTGAAGGGAATCCGTCTTCAGGTACTCTTCAAACTCCTTGCCGTTAATAACGATCTTCCCGGTACCGGGAACCATGCGCACCCGCGCAACGGCGGTCTTGCGGCGTCCAATCGTAACAATAGTGGCAATGCTCATCTTTTAGTCTAGTTTAAAGGTTTCGGGTTCTGGGCTGCGTGGGGATGATTGGGACCGGCATAGACCTTCAGCTTGGTCAGAAGCCTGGCAGCCAGACGATTTTTGGGAAGCATTCCGCGAACGGCGTGCTTGATGATAAAGTCGGGACGACGCGTCCGCATATCGGCGAGCTTGATGTAGTGTTCGCGGCCAACGTAACCGCTGTAGAACATATATTCCTTCTGAATCTCCTTCTTGCCGGTCACATTGATCTTTTCGGCATTGATGACGACCACAAAGTCGCCAGCGTCCACATTGGGCGTGTAAATGGGCTTGTTGCGGCCGCGCAGAATGTTGGCAATTTTGGTTGCCATACGTCCCAACACCTCTTTGGAAGCATCAATGATGTACCATTCCTGAACCACCGCCTGTGGACGAGCCAAAGTTGTTTTCATAGTGAAGGAACAGTATATGGAATATTGCGGATTCCTGTCAAATGCTTTTTGGGACAACTTCTCCAATAATGTTATATATATTAATTAATAGCATTTATTAGTTATGATTATTGTCTCTTGACAACTCACGGTGATCCATAGAGAGTGTGGGCCTTCTCGTGTCATGGAGGACTGGGAAAATCCAAACAACTTATTCCTATGCCTATGAGAAAAACACTGGTTCCGTTCGCCATTCTCCTCTTTGCGGCCTGCCTGATCTGCCCGCAACTCGAAGCCAGGCCTTCCTGCGGAAAGAACACGTTCAGGTCGTCGCCTCCTCCACGGTATTGTCAGAATAACAATGGGGGTGGTTGCGGGCGCGGAGGATACTATAACTTTTATGGGCAGCGGCGTTGGCACGGCAGCGGCTGTGGCTACGGATATAGACCTTCCAATCCTTGGAATCCCTGCCCGCGGCCTTGTCCTCCATCTGATCCCCAGCCTACCCCTCCTCCTTGTCCCATAAAGAATCCTCCGGAGCCTCCCTGCCCTCCTCCGGCTCCACCTCCCCCCCCGCCAGCACCTCCCAGTAACACTGGTGGGATCACAACCTACTAGCATTGGGGGGAAGCCAGTTTCCCAGGCACCCGCGGGTTACTGTTGCAGTAGCGGCTTCAGCTCATCGGCAAACTCTCTTGCAATGAAAGAGGCATCCTCCGTAAAGAGGCTTGGGGCTGCTTTGAGCTCCTCCCACAGCTCGGACAAGGAGAAGGTCTGAATGCCCGTAGCCTCGCCGTCTGAGAAGCGTATGGGCCCATCAAAGTAACCCTTGTAGAAGGCGGTCAGTTGGGGCTGCGTATAATACTCCCCAGACTTCGGCTTACGTCTGAAAGGATAGGCGTTTACAACACGTATTTGTTGTAGAATTGTCATTGTCCAGAGGTCCACAGACTTAAGTGTGCCTGCAAATTGGAAACAAAAAAGGGCCCCGTCTTTCGACAGGGCCCAAATGATAAGTCAACTAACTTCTATTAGAAACCAGCTGTGAGCTTGGTGCCCCAATAGATGCTGTTCTCTTCTGGATGAGCCACGCTGATGTCCGTGCCACCATTGTTGCTGGAACCGCCATAGCGGACTCCAACGGAAGCGGCAGTGGTCTTGTTGAAGCTATAGACCAAGTCAGCAGTCACACCGTAGTAGACATAACCACCACTGTTCTTGGTGATAGCCTGGCCGCCGGTCACGTCATCAATGCTGGTACCACCAACATAGGCGCCGAGGTCAAGAGCGGTATTGGCCCAACCATACTTGGCCAAGTCAAAGCTGTACTTGCCGGACACTTCACCCGTTACGGCTTCGTCATTGAAGTCATAATAGATGTAGGCAGCCGGGTTGATGTACAGACCGCTGTAAACGACTCCAGCATAGATCTCGTTGCGACGATCGGGAGTGGCAGCAGAGTTCTGATACCAGTAGTAGGTATAGCCAACATCAGCGCTGAACTTCTGATACACTGGGAGCTTGTAGCCCACATAGAAGTCAGACTCGCTCAGAGCGCTGGCACCCGTGCTCGGGCTGTAGGCGCTGTCGTGGTTGAGAATGCCAGCATAGAGGCTGCCATTGTAGAGCTTGTAGGCTCCTTCGACCGAGGTCACGATCGTGTCGAAAGCCAAAGCTTTGCCACGATAGAGATACTCGGACTCAAACCCAACCGAGGCTTTGCCAGAGAAATCCGCGGTGTTGAACCAGGACGAGGAACTCGTCGAGGCAGCAGCAAACGCGGCGCTAGCAAAAAGCCCGGAGAGGGCGATAACTGTTAGAACGTTCGTTTTCATAGTTTTGTTTTGAGACGCCTGAACGGCATCCCGGCAACCATCATCAGGTGAAATATTCTACTTGGCAAGGCTTTTTTATCTTTTTGCCACATAAAGAAACGCATGAGTCACAACGACATGATTATAAATATATTATAGATTATTTTAATTTGAACCTTCCGTTGGGCCCATATCTGAAACTGTAAAAAATTACACCATTCAAGGACATTGCCTAAATATCAAGCCAACCAGCCTCTATTGGGAGCTGACTGTGGAATTATGAAAAACCTTGAAAGAAAGATCTTTTTGCGTGTACAACCAGTAGATGCACCCATTGCGCATAGCTATAGTCTGCCTATTTTTTTATCTGGTAACGCTATCCCAAGGCACGCCCCTAACCATTGCGCGTATCTCCTTCCGCGAGGAAGCCTGCAGGGGTATCACGGAGAAGATGGCAGAAATCGGCGTTATGAATGCCAATTACTCTCAGATCAGTACGATAGATTTCTTCCTGATTCAGCCAACAGACAGCACGTCCGCCGCGGTACCACTGACGCTTATCAAAGCCCCCCGTGAGTTGATTACAGCACTGGATAATTCGTTTGTGGGACTGGTCAAATTCGAAGATAACAATGGCTGGATCGTGGCAGGCCCCGCTGGGAAAACACCCGTGCCGGAGTGGGACCGATTGGTTTCCTATGCCGAGGACCAGGCTAAAACCATGCCGGCGGCGACTTTCTACGCCAAAGTCGACGACGCACAGGCGTTTGGGACATATATGCGGGAAAACCCTATTTTGAGGAGTCTCCTGCCTGGCAAGCTACCGACAGGACTCTTGATGAACCAAACGCAATCCATAGAGAGTATCGAAGTACGCGGCAGCCCCAGCGGTGACAAGACGAGAGCCGTAGTGATATTAAAAGCCAAAGCGGGCACCATGCTATACACCCTTTTTTCGCAGAGGATGCCTGTTTCTCCCCCCAATGAACACCACCATATCAGCGTGAAAGGCGCGCAATCATACGGGTATTGCCTCTTTAATCCAGAAGTCATGTCTGAGTATTTGCAATACCTGTCTCACAAGATGAAGGACGGGAAAAGCGACATGGCCAAGTCATTGGCCAACGAAGCCGTTTCCATGCAACAGGCGTGGGGATATATGGCCATAGTCAGAATGCCGGAAGAAAACGGTTACAGGCTGTTTCTCCGTGGAAAGTGGGACAAAGATGAGGCCGCACAACTTGTGGAGTCAACGAACTTCCTTTGCACTAGGGCGCAAAAAGCAGCGCATCCCGCAGGACCATCCAGTCAGATCAAAGATGCCTTCTGGATAGATCAGATCCCCGTCTATAAGATCTTGCCGGAGCAATCCCACGCCGACAATACCACGGGCAAATCTATTTTCTTCGCACTCAAAGAGGAGGGTATGGCAATGGCGCCCTCGGCAGAGAGCATCACCGATTTTATACAAAGCATGGGGACAGAGACCGCCGAAACCACCCTGGGAGACGCTTTCACGCCTTATCCCACGGTGTTTACTCAATGGAAAGTCGACGCGGACACGTTAATGGAATCTGCCAGCCTGGGTGCCTGGGCACCCGCACGTAAGAGTGGTTACATATACGGGGCGTGCCAGTTAATAAAAGGACAGGCGGCCTTGACCCTGGATATACCCACGGCATTCTTTGATAACATGGCAAAATTTATCAAGGAGCAGTCGCAGAAGACCACCGACGATAAGGATACCGCGACCGCGCATCCCGCCAGAAAATGAGCGGAGTCATCGGCACAATAAAAAAGTTGTTCACATAAGCGTCTTCTCATTGACGTGCGAAAGCGTTTCTTGCTAGAATCCCGGTATGGTTTTGTCGGATACCGCCATCCTTCAGGCTATAAAAGAAGGGAGAATCATCGTCGATCCCTTTGATATCGAATGTTTGGGCTCCAATAGTTACGATTTGCATCTGAGCAAATATCTCGCCGTCTATGAGAATGAGATATTGGATTCGGCCAAGCTGAACTCCTTGCGTTACTTTGAAATTCCGCCGGAAGGATACGTTCTGCTGCCTGCCAAGCTGTATCTGGGATCGACGCTGGAGTACACGGAGACCCACGGGCTGTATCCGGAGCTTAACGGTAAATCGAGCACGGGGCGCTTGGGAATATCGATCCACCTGACCGCCGGAAACGGAGATGTGGGGTACAGCAACTATTGGACACTGGAATTCTCCGTCATGCAGCCTGTCAGGGTCTACGCAGGAATGCCCATCGGACAGATTCTCTATCACACCGTACTAGGCGAGGTGGAGAGGGTGTATACCAAAAAACCAAACGCCAAATTTACAACGGTGGATCCAAAACCCAAGGAATCGGGTATGTACAAAAACAAGTTCAGACCCCACGCCGAGGACTATCAGGGAGTACCGGAGTGCCATCGCAATTCAGGCAAGAAGGAAGATGACAGCGACGAGCATCAGCCGGTGCAAAAGGCAATTTTCTTTGGATAATTGGCTTATCTGAGGCTTGTGCCCGACAAAAGATAAGGTACACTCAGCCCCATGAAAGCATTCTCCGAGGAACTGGAGGGGCAATGTCTGATTGCTTCGCCAGGGTTGCCGGGCGATCTCTTCTCAAAGAGCATTGTGCTGGTGACGCATCATGAGTCTACTGGCTCCCTCGGTGTCATATTCAACAGGTCAAGCCGCAGAGTACTGGGGGAGTTGATGCACAAAATCCCGGACTCACTGCGTGATGTCAGGCTTTATGAGGGAGGACCGGTGGAAAAAAATGTGCTCACCCTCATTGGAATAGAGTTTCATGGGAACTGCCTGAAGATCCAATCCCATCTCGCCCCTGACGGAGCCGCGGAATTTTTACGGGCAAACCAGCAGGGCTGCCAGATACGGGGTTATCTTGGCTACGCGGGGTGGGCCGCCGGCCAGTTGGAGGGAGAAATCCTGCGGGGAGATTGGAAGCTCATGCCGCTGACTCCGGCTCTCATTGAGCCGCTGTCCCGGGAAAAGCTGTGGCAATGGGCGTATACCAGCCTCCAGAAATAGAATTTACAAGAGTGCCGCATTCCTGCATAGTGTCTATCCATGGCGCAGGACACCCCGCCTTCTTCCCGAAAAAAGCATTCTCGCTTTGTGGCTGCGGCATGGGCCATTTTTGGCGGGGGTTTTGGCTGTCATCGATTTTATCTGCGCCAGCCACTATGGGCGCTTTTGTATATTCTCGTTTCCTGCGTGGGAGCCTATCTTCTCGTAAAAGCGTGCTGCGCCCTCTCTCCCAATGATCTGATCAATATGCTCTCGACAAATAGGTTACCCGACTCTGTAACAAAATCCCGTGATTATGTTGTTTCAATGTATCTGATGGGGATTCCCATGATCGTTGGCATTGTGGAAGGCATCATTTACCTGCTTACTCCAAAAGAGAAATTCGACAAGCGGTACAATCCTTGATCTTTGGACTTGCGAGTGTTTAAATAGCTCATGAATCCAAGACTGGAAGATCTGCCGGAGCCACAGGCGTGGGTGGAAATCGATCTTAAGCAACTGAGACAAAATATTAGAATCATTCGTCAGGCGCTCCCCGCATCGGTGCGCTTGAGCTGCGTCATCAAGAATGATGCCTACGGGCACGGAATGATCAGTACTGCAAAGATCGCTGCTCAGGAGGGAGTCTGGGGATTTGTATTGAGCAATGTGCAGGAGGGAGTCCAGCTAAGGGAGGCCGGGATCAAGAATCCTCTTATCATCCTTGGAGAGAGACATCCGTCGGAGATCCCATGGTGCGTGGCGCACGACCTGACAATATGCCTCAATAGCAACAGCCTGTTGCCCGCGCTGCGCGCCGCCTGCAAAACAGCGCGGAAGAAGGCCATCGTTCACCTGAAAATCAACACGGGGATGAACCGTTATGGAGTGCTGTGGAGCAGGGCGGCCAATCTGGCAGAAAAAATATCCCAGGAGAAAAACCTGCGTCTCGAAGGGCTGTTGACCCACTTCGCGCAATCAGACGAGGAGAAGAAGGATTTTGCCAATTTGCAGGCCACACGCTTTAACGAGGCGGCACGGCAGATCAAAGCAAGAGGCGTCCAAACTGAAATAGAACACCTATGCAACAGCGGCGGCTTCCTGGATCTGCGCCATCTGCATAATGGCATGGTGCGGGTGGGAATCCTTCTGTACGGGGTATACCCCTCGCTCGTATGCAAAAAAATTGAGGGGATACAATCGGTCATGTCGGTCAAGGCGCGGATAGCCAGCGTACGCACGATACAGCCCGGGGACGTGGTGGGGTACAGTATGCGTTATACAGCACCCTCGCAAAGAAAAATCGCCGTCATACCCGTTGGGTACGGAGACGGTCTCCCCCGCACACGGAACGAGGGCTATATGCTTATCGCTGGCCGAAAGGCACCGATTATCGGGGGCGTAGCCATGAATGCCACCATGTTGGACATTACCGGGATCCCCCAGGCCCAGATGTGGAGTGAGGTAGTGATCATGGGAAAACAGGGCGACGAGGAGATTACTGCCAGAGACCTGGGAAAGCTCCGGAACACCGTCACCTATGATGTCCTGACAGGATGGAATCTGAATTTGCCAAAGAGATACACTGGGGAGTAGAATTAAGCCATGAAGCTGATGTTTTCGCCCGCAGTATCTGACTACCGGCACTATATATTCCCCTACGCGGTGTGGGCCTTTCCTGAAAAGGGAGAAAAGCCCTCGGAAATCTTCAACGCGGGATTCCTGCCTTCTTCACGCAATCTGGATCGTTTCTACCTGTGCCGGAACATCCGCGTGGACTTATCCAAGTACAAGCCTTCCTCGGAGAACCGGCGCATCTGTCGGAAGGCGGAAGGCATCTCGGCGGCATTGGTGGCCAGAAAAGATTTTGGTTACACGTCCGAAAGAAGGGAATTCTTTAAAAGATACGCCGACGAGAAATTCGGGAAAAACGTCATGAGCTATGAGAGACTCGACGGGCTCTTTGCCTCGCCCATCTTTTCGCATCTGCTGGTCTTTACCGACGTCAACGCGGGAAAAGAGGTGGGCGTAGCAGCATTATACGTGGAGGAAGGGAAAATGGCATTTTACTATTACGCCTTCTATGATCTGGCCTATTTCAATCGCAATCTGGGAATGTACATGATGACGGCCACTGTGAAACTCTTGGCCGAAAAGAAGTACAAATATCTATATCTGGGAAGCTGTTACTCGGAAAATGCCCTGTACAAAACCCAGTTTTCAGGGGCGGAGTTCTTCAACGGTTTTTGCTGGGAAGACGATATCAAGCAGCTCAAATATCAGCTTAACTGGGACAAGCAGGAACATGATAAACACCTTTTCGAGACCGAGGATTTTCAGGAGAAGTTCTACGGAGGAAAATTGGAGAAAATGATAGCCAAGTCCTGTTTCAGCGTGAAGCCATAGGGTTTACGGTTTCTCTTTGGTCGTATAGATCTTCTTGCCGGTACTCTCGTAATAGGTGCGTATAATCAGCTCGGCGCAAAGCCCAATGGAGATCAGCATCGCTCCCACCATTATCAGCAGGGCTCCTATAACCAGCATTGGCCTGTGCCCCACCTGGTGCCCCATGAACTTCTCCACAAGCAAGTCGAAGAGCATCAGCCCCCCGATTGCCGTCCCCAAAAGCCCCCAGCCACCAAAGAATTGGAGGGGACGCGTGGCAAACTTTTGAAAGAAAGACATCAACAGCAGGTCCAGAAAAACGCGCGGCGCCTTGCCAAGATTGTACTTGCTCTTCCCAGCCGCCCGCGCCTTGTGATCGACAGGCATCTCGGCCAGTCTGGCACCTTGTTGGGAGAGAAGCACTGGGATAAACCGATGCAGCTCCCCATAGATTGTCAACGATTTGGCAAACTCCGCGCGCAAAACCCGCAAGGAACAGCCATAATCGTGCATACGAACCCCCGTCATATTGCGAATAAAGAAATTGCCGATGAGAGAAGGTATCTTGACCGTAGCGGCCTTATCCTTTCTATCAACTCTTATGCCGCAGACTGCATCCATATTCTCCTTTTCTATCTTCTCGATCATCGCGGGTATATCAGCGGGATTGTTCTGCAGATCCCCATCAAGCATAACCACGTATTCCCCCGTAGCGGCGTCAAAACCCGCTGTCAAGGCCGCGCTCTGCCCATAGTTTCGACGGTGGTAAATTGGCTTCAAGGCCGGATGGTTGGATCTTAATTTTTCCAGCAGCTGCGCGGTACCGTCATCGCTGCCATCGTCGACAATAATCAATTCAAAGGGACGCCCCATTCCCTTGAAAACCTTTTCTAGGCTCTCGACAAGCAGCTGGACATTGTCCACTTCCCGGTAAACGGGTACGACAGCGCTGATGAGTCCGGGAGTCAAGGAAGTGGAGGACATGCATCCACCCTAGGAGAAAACCCAGGGGATTTCAAGATTTCCTCTTGCTTTCTGGCGAAGTGTGCCGTACTTATCTGCAGGCGCAAATCTGTAAACGGAAAGTGTTATCATGTCACAGGACGCGGATTTTGAAAGGCTGAATATCGCACTACCCGTGGGTCCACCCACCTCCACGGAGCTTTGCCGCCTTGTCGAAGATATCCAGGGGGTCAAATGGCGCGAAGAGGAACATTTGCATCTGACACTGCGTTTTGTGGGGGAAGTGCACCAGGATCTGAAGGAAGCGCTGGTGCGCGCGTTGCAAAACATATCCGTGGAGCCTTTCATTCTGCCGGTCGAATGCCTCAGCGTATTTCCATCCAGAGGGCAACCCCATGTGATCTACGCAGGGATTGGCAGCGCACACCCGCGGCTTTTCCAACTCCAGCATCGCGTGGAGGAAGCCCTGGCCTCCATCGGCATTCCGTTTGAACTGCGCGCGTATTCGCCGCATATTACCATCGCCAGGACCTCACGCGCGAATCCCAGAGCCGTCAATCATTTTGTGAAAAGATTCAGGGAGTTCTCGGCGGCGCCCTTCAAGGTGGACAGTTTCTGCCTGTACCGGACACAACTCACGCATTTCGGATCGGTGTACGCTCCACTCAACGAGTTCCCCCTGAGGATAAGACAGGCTAGGGCAGTCTAGGCTTTTTCGAAAACCACCACCAAAAGCGGCACGCTATATGGGACGCTCTCCTTGCAAATCGGGGAGTCCCCCAGCTTTCGACAGAATAGAGTAACGCGGATCAATCGACCACTCTTGTGGCGCAAATTCGCTTTTGTGGTAATCTCCCCTTGTGACGCGGCCACTATGCTTTGCGCTTCAGGCAGCTCCTGAGATTTCTCGGCATCATCAAAGATAAAGGAAAATGGACTGTTGATGAGTTCATTGGCTGAAAATCCCAGAAGCTCCAACAAGGATTGGCTGGTTTCCACAATGACCCCTCCGGGACGCAGCTTCAGCCACGCCAACCCAGACAAACGTGAGTTCACCTCCTGTTCCGTCACGTTGCGGAGACGATATAACTCCCCATTCACGGAACGTGACTCCAAAAATGTAGGGAGGGAAGGGAATTATTCCCCGCCCTCCCCGCCACCACCAACCGGGATGGGGTAGGATCTGCTTGGTCGATGGTCAGCTTTGAAGAAAAGTTTCGGTCGCCGCTCCTTGTAAGAACGGCGACCTGGTTCACCGAGAGCACCGTGCTCTCGGGAACCCCCTCATGCGTTGCCGGAAATAAATAATATGGGCGTGCAGTCTCCAAGAACAGCGCACCACCCCCACGGGTAGAAGACAAACTGCCCGCATATATAATATCTTTAATCCTCCCCATTATCATATTCGATGTGCTGGTATATTACATTTCGTATGCCAAGAGGCATAAATAATTATAATATAATTGCAATCAAGCACTTGTGTATATATTCGCTTTATATAGGGGATAAATTGATTGATAACATACATTTTTTATTGAACCTGTGTTGATAATAATTAAACTTGGGTTTATGAAATTGATAGCCTTCTTCTCCGAGTGGGAGATATTTACAATCGGGCTTGTCGAAGGAGAGCCCACCAAAGGCCCTCTTCTCAAAATCATCACAAGTATAAAGCCCCAAGAATTGCTTCTTGTTGTCAAAGGCCGACAGACATGGAAGACCGAAGCCTTGTCAGCAGCACTCCCCAAGGATCTGATTGTCAAAGAGCTTCGCCTGGAAGTGGATGCCAACGCAGGCATGAGCCCATTGGTAAATGCTCTGCGGGCACACACTGAACAGTTGAAGGGGTTCAAGGATGCCGTCATTATGAACGCGGGAACCCCGCAGGAGAGAGCGGCGCTTTGGCTTCTCAAGCATGACGGCATTCTTGAAGGGGCCATGGTCGAGCCTCCCACCGACTACGATTTTATTCCCACGACGACGCCACGCACGGCTCTAAGGGTTGCTGAACCAGCCAAGGAATTCGAGACCAAGCAAGAGTCCTTCTCCTGGGAAACAGTGGCCAAGAAAGTTGGATGCGTGGGAAAGAGCCCGCGCTTCAGGCAGACACTCATGGAAGCATTCACTCTGGCGGGGCATTCAGCCCCGATCCTGCTGGTGGGAGAAACAGGGTGCGGCAAAGAGGTGCTGGCACATTTCATCCACGAAGGGAGCCGCCGCGCGGACAAGCCTTTTGTGGCGGTCAACTGCGCCGCGCTTCCGGAGACTCTGGCGGAATCCATCCTGTTTGGACATGAGAAAGGAGCCTTTACCGGGGCGTACAAACGCCAGTCAGGAAAGTTTGAGCAGGCAAATGGCGGCACCCTGTTTCTGGATGAGCTAGGGGAACTCTCTCTGGGAAATCAGGCCAAACTCCTGCGCGCCATCGAGAGCCATTGCGTGGACCCACTGGGCGGCACTCAATCGGTGCCTGTCGACGTCCGGCTCATTGGAGCCACCAACAGGAATCTGGCTCAGGAAGTGGCCATGGGACGTTTCCGCGAGGATTTGTATTACCGCCTGCGAAGCGGTGAAATTGAAATTCCGCCACTACGAGAGAGAAGTGGCGATATACCACTTATCGCCCTTCATATTCTGGAAAGGTTCAATTCCACATTCGCGAACCCAAAACAGTTTTCCAAATCGGCATTGGAGTTTCTGGAAACCCAAAGCTGGGAGGGAAACGTAAGAGATCTGCTCAACACCATCGAGAGGGCCGCGCTCATGTGTCCGCGAACGATCATTGCGCCGGAGGACTTTCGAATCCGCAGCGCGGCGCTGCGCCCGGCCAGCAAGAATACCGATGGGCTTCCAACTCTCTTTTCGGGATTCTCGATGGAGGAGTACCTGCAGAAGACCCGCAGGGCGCTCTTTGAGAAGGCGCTTAAACAGTCGGGCGGCAACAAGAGCGAGGCCGCAAGACTGCTCGGTATTTCACCCCAGGCAATGCACAAGTTTCTGAAGCAGGGGCAGAGAGCAAAGACAGAAAAATAAGGGGGGATTCTCTACTCATATAATATGTCTACAACTCCTCCCTGAACTTGTTAACTATGGCCTGTACCGGCCACGAGCACGCCTCTCCAAAAGCGCAAACCGTTCTGCCTTCGATCTGTTTGGCCACACTCATAAGAAGCTCCGCGTCCCCCTCGTGCTTCTCGCCCGCGGCCATGCGGGAAGTGATCTTCTTCATCCACAAACTTCCCTCTCTGCACGGCGTGCACTGTCCGCAGCTCTCGTGCGCGTAGAAGGCATTGATGTTGGCCAGCACCTTGAGCATGTTAGTTGAATCGTCCAAGGCAATCACCGCGCCGCTCCCGCTCATCGTGCCAATCGCCGCGAAGGAATCGAAATCCATCGGGATATCCTCCCATCCCCAGTCCATCTCCTTGCCATCCCGTGTCTTGAATTTATACCTCTCGCCGCACTTGAGAAGCTTTGAGGAGGAACCCCCTGGGATGATCGCCTTCAAGGTCCGACCTGGCAGGGGCCCGCCGCAAACCTCATTGATCAGCTGACCCAGGGTCAGGCCGCCACACTCGAATTCATAAAAACCCGGATGTTGGACACAGCCGGATACCGAAATAATTCGCGTGCCACTGTTGCCGGGTCTGCCAATCTTTGAATAAGCCTCGCCCCCCATGTTGATAATGTGCACTACATGACAGAGAGTCTCTACGTTATTGACGACTGTGGGGCAATAATACAGGCCGAGGGTAGCAGGGAAATAAGGAGGTTTGATTCTAGGATAGGGACGTTTGCCCTCAAGAGACTCTATAAGCCCCGTTTCCTCGCCGCAGATATACGCCCCCGCGCCGCGGTGGACGACGATCTCGCAGCCATAGGCTTTCCCGAGAATGTTCGCGCCCATATATTTCTTGGCGCGGGCCTCGGCGATGGCCTGCTCAAGGAGCCTGGCCGCTTCCGGAAACTCCTCTCGAATATAGATAAAGGCCTGTTTAGCCTGGACCGCATAGGCGGTAATCATCATGCCCTCGATAAGCTGGTGCGGATCGCCATGCAGGATCTGACGATCCTTGAAGGTACCCGGTTCACTCTCATCCGCATTGCAGATCAGATAAATTGGCTTGCCGCTTTTCCGATCGAGAAACTTCCACTTCATCCCCGCCGGAAATCCCGCGCCTCCGCGCCCCCGCAGTCCGCTCTTTTCCACTTCCGCGCAGACTTCCTCCGGTTTCATCCCAAAGGCCTTGCGCAGCGACTGGTAACCTCCCCGGCTCTCATAACAGGCGATGTCGGGCGTGTACCCCGGCTCTTTCAGATTCTTCAGTATGATGCGGCGTTCGGTCGGCACAACGCAGAGTCTAGACACGTCCAGACAGCCAAAGCAACCTCATTTGACATGGAATACGTATGCCATATATAGTCGGGCCATGCGTAAAGCATCCTATGTGTGCGCGGTACTGTGCGCATGGTTGTTTGTCAGCGTACACGGCGCGGAGGCGTCCAACCTAAAACCCTATTTGGACAAGCTTGCGCCAGGGCTTGACGCCCCGCGGGCGCAGACAACGGCAAATCTCGCCTGGTATATGCAGGATTTTGCCTCCTCCCAGAATTGTGGGAAATTCGTATGGGGGAATATCAACACGCAGGGCAACTGCGTCACGCTGGAATATCTGCCTCCCAGAGACAGCCTTGACAGATGGAAGAGACAGATTGTCATCACGGTCTATCCCATACACCCGAAAGGCAGCCGCGAGGCACATGAGGAATTGCTGACGCTTGAGGCCAACATGGGGGTGCTGATCCGTTCGGACGCGCAGATTACCAATTCGGGTTATTTTGACAATGGAGGCGAGCCGGGTATGCTGATTGAATACGCCCTGAACAAGGATGCCATCAAAGAGGACGACTTTGGCATATTGATGCGGCTTGATGGCAGACACGCCGCCTATATTGAACTAAAGCGCAAGCCGGAACACCTAACCAAGGAGGAGAAGAAAAAATTTGTGAGCGGTTTGGGACTACCCTCCCTTGAGGGAGTCATCGATCAGAACCAGCCTATGGAGCAACAGGCACCGGTGCCGCTGGCACAGCCGGTGCGGTAATGGCAGGGCAAGGTAAAGTCTTATTTGGACGATGATTGTGATTTTGCGCGTACAACAAGCAGCCGGTCCCAATCCCCTGGATAACCGCCAAATAGGCTCCCATGACAGCAAGACGCGCACGCTGGGTTTTGAGCGTACAGCCCAGCATTTTTCTTACCGGCTCCGCGACTTTCTGAAAGTACTCGGCCCTGTTTGTTACAGCGTACTTGGCAGCATTTATAATCGGTCCGGCAACCGGAAAAAACGAGGCGGACGCGCAGGTACTCCATTTGACGGTATTCAAATATTCCAAGAGGGACTGGCCTTCCGTATGCTTGCCAAGCGCATACGAAATTGTCGACCAGCCCAACTCAACCGCGCCAAGATAACCGGCTAGCAACACTCCTTTCTTGAGTCTTGCAAAACGTCCCTTAAACGCGCGATCGTAAATCTTCTGATATCCCAAAAACCATAAATCGCCCAGAAAGACTGCACACATCAAGGCGGATGAAAAACGGTTTTCCAACTCGCCCCTAGCCGTCAAATGGTTCACAAAAGTATCCACCAACGGCATCGTGGCGTTATAACTCAGAAATGCGAAAGCTCCGTTCAACCAGAAATCATCTATCTGCCAACGTTTTAGGGCGTAATTACCGGCAATCTCCCCTCCCTTTGCCACAGACGAGGATAGTCTTCCCATGATGAAAGACATATTTATCTCCTTGTTACTGGGGCATATTTTCACCCAATAAATATATCATAATATACCTATTTTGCAAGACTAATTTTACATTCTTAAACTACGCCTTCGCGGTGACCGGTACCTTTGTCTCTGCAATAAGCTTGTCCACTTTGTCCACGGTGATTCCCATATGCAGTTTGTCGTTTACCATGACAACGGGGGCTTTGTCGCAGCAGGCCAGGCATTCCACCCATTCAATAGAGACTTCTCCATCCTCGCGAGTCTCACCCATTTTACAATTGAGTCTCCCGCAAATCGCTTTCCCCGTTTCTTCGGCTCCGGCCATCATACAGGAGAGCGTCTTGCAGACACGCAGATGGATCTTCCCCATGGACTTTTGTTTGAAGCTGGGATAAAAAGTAACAATCTCCAGAACATTGATTGGCTGGAGGCTGAGTTTTCCCGCGACCCATTCGATGGCCTCTTTGGAGACATGGCGGTCGCGCTCTTGAATCAAATGCAGTAGCGGCATCACCGCCGAACGCTTTTGTGGATATTTGGCGATAACGGTATCGGCCTGCGGATTCAGAGAATCGAAGGAGATCATGGAGGTGTTTTATACTTGTCAGAGCGGCTGTGGCAACGAGATTCAGAGACGTTTGAATACAGCCACATTCGGCGTCCTCGGGCCTTTGCCACCCAAGCGTTTGACAAACTCAAAGCCCGTAGTAGCCTGCAGGGAAACTTCCGCCGGGTGCTCCCAGAGGAAAAACCCGCCCGGCTTCAGCGCCCGCGCCCCAAGCGCAAAGAGCTTTTCCTCATTGCCCTGTATGATCGCATAGGGAGGATCGCAAAAGACGATATTGCAGGAGGATTCCGCCGGGCTGAAGGCAAAAACATCTCCCTGGTAAATCTGGAACGGGAAGGGCTCCACACTGGCGCTTTTGCATACGGCGGCAATGTTACCCTTGATAACGACGGCAAGCTTGGGATGGCGCTCGACAAAGATGCCGGACTTCGCACCGCGGCTGACAGCCTCCAACCCCACCGCGCCACAACCAGCGAAAAGATCTATAAACACGCAGTCTGGAATGCAGGCCGCCAGAGAGTTGAAGACCGTCTGGCGCATCTGATCGGTGGCCGGACGCAGCTCGGGTAGATCGAGTGTCTTTAGTTGAATGCTTCTGGCTCTGCCGCCTGTGATACGCATAAATCTTATCTTGGCAAATTCACCCCGTTGGGTCAAACTATGCCGAGTCGCAGCCATGACAGAAGAAAACCTCCAAAAAGCAAGACTTGGACGCATCCTTGTATGGTTGGCGGTGTTGGTAGCGTGTGCCGTCGGGCTTTACGCCTATCAACAGTGGCGTTATCCCATCCAGAAATGGGCGGACATACAGTCAAGCGGCGGAATGCGGATCGGTTTTTTGGTTGAGAAAAAAGGCCGGCTGATGCTGCCGATTGAGTACGACATTACGGGGCGCGAAAAAGTGACGGTCGAGCCAGTCCGGAAGAATAGGGAGTTGATGATAGAAGATCTGATCGTCAGAAGAGAGGGCCATAATATCATCCTGAAGGTCCGCGGCTCGCTGGCGCTGCTGGTGATGGGGCGGACGGATCTGCACTTCGCCAATCTGACAGGCACCCCGCCCGGAAAATATGACGTGTATTACGAATCCACAGAACCGGAGAAGTTCCTGGGAAAGGTGGAGATCCAGTGAAACTTTTTGCGATGCTTACCTGCGACGAGGTCTTGATTGACGGCAAGACGGGGAAGCATTCGATCATTGGACACTTTTCCTCAATCAAGGCGGCCGGTTTTCCCGTCACGCACCCCAGCCTTACGCTTTTTGTGGGGCTTACCGACATTCCCGCCGGGGATCATGAATTGGAAATAAAATTCGGCCTGCCCTCAGCCGCCGCGGTTGCGCCCGCCCCAAAAAAGAACAAATCCTTCTGGGGTTCCCAAACGCCCCCCGCGCCGCCGCCGGACCCGATGAAGAGCATCCTCAAAGAGACCCTTACCTCACGGGGGAGCGACCAGCGCATATACTTCCTGGCCGAGTTGCGCGAGCTGACCTTCGACAGAGAGGGCGATTATCAGATAGCGTTGCTGGTGGACAAGGCCGCCGCCGGAAGTGTGGACTTAAGCGTTGGAAAGTAGGTATGGAGTTCTCCAAGATAAAGACGGTTCTCTTTGACATAGACGGCGTGCTGCTGCACGTTACCGACGCGGACGGCAATTACCTTTGGAGACAAAATATCGAAAGCGACCTGGGCATAAAAAACGGGGATGCAAGCGAATTTTTCACGAGTCCGACATGGCAGGCCATCATACGGGGCAAATTGGATATGGAGAAAGAATTGGACAGGTTTCTTAAAGGCAGAGGCTACTCCACTCCGGCCCGTGAATTCATCGCATATTTTCATCGCAAGAACTACATTCCAAACGAAAGCACCATCAGCGCCGCCGCCTGCATCTCCAAAAAATACAAGACCTATCTTGCGACAAATCAGGATGAGGGGAGAACCCGGCATCTCTGGAATAACCATTTTTCCAAACTGGGATTCTCCGGATACTTCGCCTCATATAAAGTCGGAGCGCCCAAACCCCAGAAAGAATACTGGCAGGCGGTTGTTCTTGGGACGAAGCTCGCCCCTTCGGAACTCCTCTTGATTGACGATTCCCATTCCAACACCGACTCAGCCGGCAAGTTTGGTATGCAGACCTATCTCTACCGCTCCTTTGAACTGGCGCAGGAGGAACTCTTTACTCCCCTTCTTGGCCGGAAGACTCCGCGGGGGCAGCTTCCTCGGTCTTGAGCTGTGTTTGTGTCAAAGCCGATTCCTGTTTCTTAAAGAACTCGCGTAGTCTCTCATCATCGCCCTCCTCGGTCTGCGGCAACTCGGAGATATGCTTGATGCCGCACATTTGGAGAAACTTGTTTGTGGTGGAGAAAACCTGCGGGCGTCCGGGCAAATCAGGATTCTCACGCGCCTCGATCAGCTCCAGCTCCAGAAGTCGGGAGATGGGTCCATCGCAGCTGACGCCTCTGATGGCCTCAATCTGCGAGCGCGTCACAGGCTGGCGGTAGCCGATGATGGTGAGAGTCTCCATCGCGGCAGCCGACATCTTCTGGGGTTTGGGTTCGCCCTTGTAAGAGCGCACCGCTTCGGCAAACTCAGGCTGCAAGCGGATATAATAGCCCTCCGGGCCTTCGGCGACACGCTCGGGGGCTTCGCGCGCGGCAAGCTCGTTATTGAGTTCCTCGACGGCCAGTTTGAGCTCGCTGAGAGCCATGAAACGGTCGTCCCAGGTGCGGTGCACCCATTCTTGCATTTTCTTGGGAGAGACCGGCTCGCCCATGGCCAGCATCACCGACCAGAGCAGCTTTTTGAGATTAAAATCCATGCAGGAATCCTAGCAGACAGCTCCCGTTGAAATCGAGCACTTATTTTTCTGGCGCGTAATCCACCACCTTGCCGTCCTTAACCTGCTTGAGCACATATTTGGATTCCACGTAACCAGTCCCCTTCATTGCGGAGTAGTTGATCGCAAGAGTGGGAAGCAAACGGGAGATTTTTAGCTCAACCAACAACTCTTCGTGGGTAGGCAGGCGCCCCGTCTTCTCGTAGTGGGCTTGAGCCGTCTCAACGATCATCTTGTAGATATCGTGACAAATGGCGGATTCCAGCATTTTGGGAGTATATCCGAAGCGGGCCTTGTATCTTGCCGTGAATTGCGGATCTACATGAATCTCAGGGAAGAGAGCTCCGTCAATATAGTGGTAAAGATCGGGAGTCGTTACCCAGAAGTCCCCCGTTGTCGGCCAACGCAAACCCAGTTCGGTCTCAGAACGCCAAAAAATCTCGTCCTCGGGCGGAGTATTGAGATTCCACACAAAGTCAGGCTTTGCCTCGCGGACTTTCAATAGATAGGTGCGGAAATCCCTGGTCCCATGGGGATAAAATTCATTGAACACAACCTCGATGCCTGCCTGCTTCAACAGGGGTCTGGCAACCTTCATGCAGTTTATATCGCCTACGCTGACAGGCCCTACGATCGCAAGGCGTTTTGTATGGTATATCTGCATCACCTCAATCGAGCGTCGCACAAATTCCCGGTAGTTGCCGCCATGTACCATGGTCCACTTCTTGCCACCCATTATTTGGGGATCCCAACCGGCATTGAACTGCAAAACCCCTGCCTTTTCAACGCGGGGACCGACAACCATCGCGGCAGAATCCCAGATGCTGATGATGGCATCCACACGATCCAATTGGAGCAGCTTAAGGGCGGCGGCATTGGTCTGCCGACCTTCAAATTGGTCGTCCTCATAGATCATTTTGACGTCGAAGCCGGTATGCAGTTCTTCCTGAGCCAGCGCAATGCCGTTTTTTGCTTCCTCGCCCAACATTGACATATTGCCTGTCAGGGGCGCAATCACGCCGATCTTGAAAACAGGGCGCATATCGGCACCCAAAGCACAAACCGAGAGCGTTAAAAGCAGGAGAAATGTTCTTTTCTTCATAATGCTATTTTTTGTAGTCCACCACTTTTCCGTTCTTGATCTGGCGCAGAACATGGTGCGTCTCCACCCAGCCTGAAGGCGTCATCCGGCCGGGACCAACGGCGAGATTCGAAAGTTCTTTTGGCTTTTTGAGTTCAACTATCAGCTCTTCGTGGGTCGGCATCCGGCCAAGCTTCTTGTAAAGGGTATCCACAGCAGAAGCAGTGATATTCACCATGTCATAGAAAAAGGCGGCACGTACGTAGGAGGGATGTCCAAAACGCTTTGTGTATTTTTCAGAGAAAGCCGGAGTATTGTAGAGGGCAGAAGCAAAAACGGTTCCCTCATAGAGCTTCCTATAGTCCTCATAGCCCTTGCGCATGAAATCCAGATACCCTGTCGAGGGCATTGGGTCGCCCAACTGGTTCCAGGCTCTAAAGAAGATTAAGTCGCCAGGGGGATTATTGTGATGCCAGATAAAATCCGGCTTTGTCTCGCGGAGTTTGAGAAAATAATCGCGCAGGTCCACATCATCCGAATTGTGTTTCTCATCGAACACAATTTTTGCCCCCAACTTCCTGATGAGGGGCTCCGCATACGCGATACCCTTGTTGTTGCCCAGCTCTATATTTGAAGCGATGGCCACACGTTTGGCGTGAGAGCTCTTAATTATCTCAACAACCTTGTCCGCGTAATCCTGGTAGGTCGGGCCGTGCATGAGGGTCCAATTATATTTACTAACAGGTTCCGCGTCCCAAGAGGTATTAAAGTCAATCACATGAGCTTTGTCGGTCAGCGGCCCAAGCAAATTCGCGCTGGGAGTCCAGATGGTAAAAAGCATATCGACGTGGTCCCAGTCGATCAGTTTGTGCGCGGCAAGCAGCGTCTGTTGGTTCTGCAGCTGGTCATCCTCAAAGACAAGCTGAATATCGAAAGGCAGCTTGCCTTTAAGCTCCTCCACAGCCAACGCGGGACCATTCTTCATGTCCTCGCCCAGCATAGCGTTGTCGCCCGTAAGAGGGGCGATCACGCCGATCTTAAAAATGGGGCGCGTGTCGGCGGCGAAAACGCAAGCCGAGAGCGTTAAAAGAAACAAAATCGCAGCTTTCTTCATGCGAGATTCATTTTGACCCCGCGATCATTTATAAGCAATGATAATTACGATGGATTTCAATAGATATCAGGCCACCACGCTCCCCCTGCCTTCTTTGGGCATGAGCCTTGAATACGGACGGATGGGAATTCCAGAGAGCTTCTTTCAGGAAATGGAAGGCCCCATCAAAAAGGCTTTCGCCGATATGCAGAAACTTGAGGCTGGCGAGATCATGAACCCCGATGAGAAGCGCCGCGTGGGTCACTACTGGCTGAGGGCTCCCCAACTGGCTCCCAGCGAGGATATCCGGGGGCAGATAGACGCCGCCTTGTTCCGTGTCATCTCCTTTGCCAAAAAAATTCACAAGGACGGAAAGTTCGACGATCTTCTGGTTATCGGAATCGGCGGCTCCGCGCTTGGACCTTTGTTTGCCTCGCAGGCTCTCGACCTGGGAGAGAAGAATCTTCTAAAGCCCCATCTAATGGACAATACAGATCCGGAAGGCATTGAAAGCCTGATCAAAGAGCTGGATCTCAAAAAGACCCTTGTCGTGGTCATCTCAAAGAGCGGTTCCACGCCGGAAACCCGGAATGGTATGTTGGAGGTGCAGGCCGCGTACAAACGGGAAAAATTGGACTTCGCAAAACACGCGGTGGCCATCACGCAGGACGGCTCCCAGCTGGATCAGCTGGCCACCCGGCAGGGCTGGCTGGACCGCTTCCCCATGTGGGATTTTGTCGGCGGGCGCACCTCCATTACAAGCGCGGTGGGGCTCCTCCCCCTGGCGTTGCAGGGAGTGGACATAGGCAAATTCATCGAGGGCGCGGCGGCCATGGACGTGGCAACCCGCGTGGAAGAGCCCTTCAAAAACCCTGCGGCGCTCCTGGCACTATGCTGGTATTATGCCACCGGAGGCATCGGGGCTAAAGCGATGGTCGTCCTGCCCTACAAGGACAGACTGAGCCTCTTCTCGCGGTACCTGCAGCAACTCCTCATGGAGTCGCTGGGAAAAACATACGACCTCGACGGCCAGCGGGTCCATCAGGGACTCACTGTGTACGGCAACAAGGGCTCGACCGATCAGCACGCCTATGTGCAGCAGCTGCGCGACGGCTTGAACAATTTTTTTGTCACCTTCATTGAGGTGCTCAAGGAACGCTCCGGAGAATTCGTTGAGGTGGAGCCTGGCATCACAAGCGGGGATTATCTGCAGGGCTTCTGCCTGGGAACGGCCATGGCGCTCGAAGAGAACTATCGCCAGTCGATGACGTTCACTCTGGAAGAAATATCCCCCTTCTCGGTTGGGGCGCTCGTTGCCCTCTTTGAACGCGCGGTGGGCTTCTATGCCAGCATGATCAATATCAACGCCTATCATCAGCCGGGAGTGGAGGCTGGCAAAAAGGCCGCGGCGGGGGTACTTTCTCTAAAAAGCGCGGTCGTCGATCACCTGAAGGCGAGCCCCGAACCGCGGACCGCAGAGAAGATCGCCTATGAGTTGGAGCTGTCCGCCAAATCCGATGTGGTATACCGCACGCTGGAGCGCCTGAGCGTCAACCGCGGTTATCACATTAAAAAGTCGACAGACGAGAAAAATCCATTTAATTCAAAATACTACTATGAAGCCCCTCCATCTACTTCTCGCTCTTAGCGGATTGGGACTGTCGCTTTTCCTTGTGGGATGCGCGACTTCCGATGACGACAATTCCATACCCTGGTCACAACCACAGGGATGGGAGAATAACAAGCTGCCAGCGGCAATGCCAAACTACGGCGACAGGCAGTACTAGGCTGTACTCTATGTTCAGCAGGATTATCATCAAAGTAGGCACCAAGGTTCTTACGGATAAAGATGGTAAGCTGGATTGTGCCATCATCCAGAATCTCGTGGAGCAAATTATCGCTATTCGAAACCAGGGCTGTGAGGTAGTCCTTGTGACATCAGGGGCTGTTGGTTCAGGTCGGGCGCTTCTAAAACGCGATGGACATGAGGAGACCATGTCAGACAAACAGGTCTATGCAGCCGTTGGGCAGGTGGCACTCATGAACATTTACGCCGGTTATCTGGCCAAATATGACATCCAGTCGGCACAAATTCTTGTTACCAAAGAGGACTTTCGTGATCGCGTTCATTATCAAAACATGGAGGCTTGTTTTTTCAACGTGCTTAGAAAAAATGTATTGCCCATTGTGAACGAAAACGATGTGGTCTCTGTCAAAGAACTCATTTTTACCGACAATGATGAGTTGACCAGCCTTGTGGCGCTACAACTCAACGCTGATGCCGTTTTCATTCTTACAAGCGTCGAGGGTGTTATTGCAGGGGAAATCAATGATCCCAATGCAAAAATAATATCCGAGATAGGGATAGAAGATCTCCGTGACGCCGAAAAATTTGTCACGAATGATAAAAGCAGTGGAGGACGCGGAGGCATGGTGACAAAATTCGCCGTGGCGCGCAAAATGATCTCCGCTGGGATTACCGTGTTCATGCTCAACGGCAAGACTCCTAATGGCATTCTAAGTATTTTTCAAGGCAAACAGCTTGGTACCAAGTTTTCTCCCGTCAGAAGAATATCTTCTCACAAGCGCAGAATCGCGCACGGGGATACCTTGGCACGAGGAACCATTGTTGTCAACAGGTGCGTCGAAGATAAAATATTTACCAGCAAAATTGCCATGAGTCTCCTGCCTGTCGGGATCATAGCCGCGCAAGGGGAATTCATCAAAGGCGATATCGTAAGAATCAAGACAGAAAGTGGGCGCACCATTGGCTGCGGCATTTCCAAAGCCGATGCTGAATCGGTGAACAAAACCGCGGGCACCCGGGGCGGGAGGGTGGTGATTCATTATGACGATTTATTTGTCTATTGATCGCCCCGGAGGCGGTTCACCACACAAATATCACTTTCCCTCTCCTGCTCTCTTCGGCTTGGGTCAGGGCTTTAGCATAGTCAGTCAACTTGTATTTGCCGGCGATCTCCTGCGTGAGCTTTCCTTTGCGCATCAGCTCCCAAATTTCCTCCATGATCGGACGGACTTTTGCGGGGTTCTCACGCAGGTAGCGGTCCCACCAAAAACCGCGCAGCTGGGCGTCTTTAAAGATCAGCTCGCGCGTAGGATAGCGCACCAGTTCCTTTGAAGCCCCTCCGATGGTCACGCACACACCGTGGTCGGCCAATGCTTTGATAAGGCCCAGCACGCTTGGGCCGCCAACCTGATTAAGTGCGAGCGCGGCCTTCACTTCCTTGAAATACTCCTGGGTTTCATCCCACACGGCGGCGGCTCCAATGGACTTGAGCCAGGATTCATCGCCTTCCGTCTTGCCGCGCACCACCGCATGGACTTTAAGTCCACGGTCGCGTCCCAGTTGAATAAGGGACTGGCTGACGGCGCTTTTGCCGGCGTTGGTGATAACGGCATCACCGGGCTTAAGGGCAGCGAAGTCCTCCAAAATGCGCAGGGCGGTGGGAGGATTGATAAAACCGAGGGCGAGCTGCTCGGGTTTCAAGTCCTTGGGACAAATAAAAAGATTTTGGGACTGGCAATCGATAACTTCCTGCCAGACGCCCAGCTCTTCGGGAATGCGAACGATGTCTCCAACCTTTATTTCACCCACCCCCCTACCCCCTCCCTCAGGACGGGGGATATTTTGGGGTGGGGCCTTCGGCCCCACCGGCCCCATATCAGCGCGTTCAGAGCCACCCCTCCCCAGAGCGATCACCTCGCCCACTCCCTCGCGGCCCATCGCACAGGGAAACACTTTTGCCTTGCCGTAAGTACCTGCGATCATGCCAAAGTCCGATGGGTGAATGGCCGCCGCAAGCATCCGGACCCGGGAAAAGCCCTTGGCGACCTCCGGGGGCAGCTTGAGTTCTTCGAGGGAAAGAACATCGTGCCACTCTCCGGATTGCCTGCAAATTAATGCTTTTGACATGCCTCCTTTTCTCATAAACTGTGTGCCTATGTCAAAGAATGCTTTTTTAGATGTTAACGCCTATCCCCTGGATTGGAGAAAACTGACCGTGGAGAAGCTCCCGTCGGCCCTGGAGGAAGGACTCAAAATATCCAGGGCGCGCCTCAAAGAGCTGCAGAGCATTCCGCTCGAAGAGGCTAGCTATCGGAATATCGTCATGGGGCTTGAAACGCTCGCCGAAGAGCTGGGGTTTGCCTGGAACCTGGCAGACCATCTCTCGTCGGTGGCTGACTCGCCGGATATCCGCAGGATAAAGGAAGCGTTCATTCCCAAGATCAGTGCTTTTTATTCCTCCATTTACGTCAGTGTCCCCCTCTGGAAACGACTGCTCAAAATCGAGAGGAACCCTGGCAGACTTGATGAGGTTCAGAAAAGACATCTGTCCTTGACGCTTTTGGGCTTCCGCGTAAACGGCGCGGAGCTGGGTGCCGCGCGGAAGAAGGAGCTCGTCAGGATCGACAAAGAGCTCTCTGAAACATCGGAGAAGTTCGGCAAGAGGATATTGGACGCCACCAATGCCTTCGAACGGGTCTACCCCATCGGGTGCGAAAATACCACGCTAAGGGGATTGCCGGCCTCGGCGCTGGAAGCCGCCAAAGCGTTGGCCGCCGCCAAGAGAAAGCGCGGGTACCGGTTCACACTGCAATACCCGTCTTTCATTGCCATCATGCAGAACGCCGATAATTCCGAACTCCGACAGGAGTTTTATCAGGCCAGCCAGAAAGTCGGCGTCGAGGCACCTTTTGACACGCTGCCGCTCATCAGAAAGATTCTTACTCTGCGACAGCGTCGGGCCAAACTGATCGGATACCCAACAGCCGCCACGGTCAGGCTCATAGAGAGAATGCTCAATACTCCCCGGAAAGTAAGAGTGTTTTTGAAGAAGCTCCTGACAAGCGCCAGACCCATCGCCCTGAGGGACTTTAAACGGCTGGCCGCGTTCAAGAAGGAGCTGGGAGACAGGAGCCCTCTTGAGCCCTGGGATGCCGTTTACTACGAGGAGAAGTTGTGCCAAAAGGAACTCTCCTTCAATGGCGAGGCCCTGCGCCCGTACTTTGAGTTTAACCGTGTTCTTCAAACGCTCTTTGACCTGTGCGGAAAGCTCTACGGCGTGCGGTTCCGCGAGGTAAAGAGTCACAAGTCCTGGCACAAGGACGTGAAATACGTGGAGATTCTGGACGGCGGGCGCGTCATCGGAGGCTTCTATGTGGATTTCTTCCCGCGCGAGACCAAGCGCTCCGGCGGATGGCACCATCATTTTCTGACGGGAAAGCTTCGGAAAGACGGCAAGCTCTCGCCGCACATAGGGACCATCTGCGGGAACCTGAATTCTCCCACCCCAAAAATGCCGTCGCTACTGAGCATTGACAACGTCGAGACGCTCTATCATGAGTTCGGGCATCTGATGCACAGCATGATGACCGAGGTGGGCATTCCCTCACTCGCAGGCACCAGTGTTCCCTGGGACTTTGTGGAACTGCCCTCGCAGCTCATGGAAAACTACTGTTACAGCGCCGGCTACCTGCCCATACTGGCCAGACATCACAAAACAGGGAAAACGCTGGGAGCCGGCATCATCAAACGCTTCAAAGCCTACCGAAAGTTCATGGCCGCCTTCAGATGCAACGCCATAGCCATCCCGGCGCTCTTTGATCTGGAACTGCATGACTCGGCGAAAGTACCGGCCGACATAGAAGCCTTTGTCGACAAGGTCAGGAAGCCCTACAGGATGCCGTACCCCACGCAAGGCCGCACTCATTTGCGCAGGTTTTCGCATCTGTGGGATGGCGGCTATGATACCGGATACTACTCGTATTTGTGGAGCAATGTCTTGGAGGCCACGGCCTGGGAGAAATTCGAGAAGGACGGGATCATGTCGCGCAAGGCGGGAATGAGGTTCCGGAAGGAGATTCTGGCAAAGGGAAATTCCCTTCCGCCGGAGAAGCTCTTCAGAAACTTCCGCGGCTGCGAGCCAAGAGTGGAAGCGTATCTAAAGAGGATCAAGTGAAGATCCATCAAACAGGTCTCACTATTTCTTCGCAACAGCCTTTTTGTCGGCTTTCTCGGCCTTGGCGGGCTTCTTGTCAGATTTCGTAGACGCAGAAACCTTGGCAGCCTTCTTCTCGGCGCGGGCAGTCTTGTCGGCGGCTTTCTTCTGCTCCTTAGCGACCTTGAGCTTGGCGGACTCTTCAGCCTTGGTCTTGGCCTGGGCCTCAACAGCAGCCTTCTCTTCCGGGGTCTCGGCCGTCACGCCCATAACCTCCAGCAGGCGCTTCTCATTGACCTTGGTGGCCTCCTTGCCAACCCGGTCGCGCAGATAATAGATTCTGGCGCGGCCCACGACGGACTCGCGATCCAGCTCAATCTTCTCAATATTGGGAGAGTGGAGGGGGAATACCCTCTCGACACCGACGCCGGAGGCAATCCTGCGCACCGTAAAGCTCTCTTCTATGCCGGTGCCGCGCATGGCAATCACAACGCCCTTGAAAATCTGTATGCGCTCTTTGTCTCCTTCGCGGACTTTCGTATGCACCTTCACGCCGTCACCGACTTTAAAAGCCTCCCGCTGTTTCAGCTGGCTTTGCGTGATCTCTCTGAGTATCTGTTTCATAAATTTATGGTTTGTGGCTCCTCTCCGCGGCCTTTGCGCGCCTCCACGCCTCGATCTCGGCGTGATTGCCTCCCAGCAAAACCTCGGGAACCTTCATCCCCTTGTATTCGGCCGGTCGCGTATACTGCGGAAAAGAAAACAGGCTATCAGGAAAGCGCTCTTTTGTCAACGACTCTTCATTACCCAAGACCCCTGGAATAAAACGGCTTAGGACATCCACCAAAACGCAGGCTGGCAGGGTTCCGTTGGTCAGAATATAATCACCGATCGAAACCTCTTGATCTACAACGGTTTGTCTGACGCGCTCGTCAATTCCCTCGTAGTGGCCGGAAAGAAGTATCAGGTGCTCCTTCTTCGAAAGCCGCTGCGCCACTTTCGCAGAGAGCATCTCGCCATCGGGCGCCAGATAGACCACGTAAGAACGGGCTTCATGACCCTCTTTGTCGCAAAGCTTCTTATAATCGGCCTTCAGTTCCTCAATAGCATCGAAAATCGGCTCCGGTTTGAGAAGCATTCCGGGACCGCCGCCGAAAGGTCTGTCGTCGACGGCGTGGTGTTTGGGATCATTGCTCCACTTGCGCAAATCATGCACCCTGATCTCCAGGAGTCCCTTCTTTTGCGCCTGCATGAGCATGCTCTCCATGAAGAAACCCCGTGGCATCTCCGGAAACAATGTTATAAGATCAATGCGCATATTCCCCTTATCCTAACTGAAAAGCAGATGAAGGTAAAGGAAAGCACCGCTTGACAAATATCCATAAAATATATAAACTCTACCTATATGGCATCTGCTCAGCCCGTCTCCACAGCCCTGCTGGAATTACAAAACCAGTTGGTCCCCTTGCAACAGGAGTTCGGCAGTCTTGGCTTCTCCACGAGGATAGTTCAACCGGGGAATAATCCAAAATGTTCGCCCAAATTGCAGATATGCCTGGGCTCCGGTCAGTTCGACGCGTATTTTTCCGTGGGAGAAGTGGGAGCCAATTTTGGCTGTAGTATACACGATCACACGACGCACGGCCTAGCAACCGGAGCCTGGAGCCTTGTTGCAAGTTCGCAGCAGATTGTTTCCGGCTGTCGGACTCTCATGGAACGCAAGCAGGCAGCACCCGCAGATGTGTTCATATGCGGAACGGTCAGGGATACGATCGAAACCGCCACAACATAGCGTTCTTCTTCCGGCTTGATTTCGTCCCCCCGTGTATTATATTATATGCACTCTTTCGGGCCGGTAGCTCAATGGTAGAGCAGGAGCCTTTTAAGCTCTTGGTTCGGGGTTCGAGTCCCCGCCGACCCAAAAATTTGTTGCACTCTCCACGACAAATATGTCATCTCTAACCCGCAATAAACCCTGCTGGTGGATTCCCCTTCTGATCGCCCTGGGATGTTTTCTCCTGTCGGCGGTTTTGTTTTGCCCGCGTTATTATCTGTGGTGGCCGCTATGGGATCGCTCTCTTCCCGATAGCAATCGCGCCATTGTGGTCTACCTGCAGCTCCAACATCCCTTCATGACACTGCCAGCCGACAGGCAACTGGAGTGGAGGACTCTCTTTCCAATGATAGGGCACTACTGTTCTTTCATCCCCACCTGGCTCTTTTTCGCTTCCGCGCATATATTCTGCCTGGGGTTGCTCTGGTATGTTGCGCGTCTGACGCTGCAAAGAACCGGAAAGGCACTCCTGGCACTTTTGGCAACCGGACTGGCCTCCACCAGCGGAGCGTACTTGGTTTCGATGGGATTTTTGGGATACTTTGACAGCGCGTTGCTTTTGTGCCTGATGCTCGCCTCTTTTGAAGAGAAGAACGTCTCCGTGTGGGCGGCTGCGGCTCTTGGCTGCTGGATTGACGACCGGTTCGTTCTGGCGCTGCCAATTGTTCTTTGGTGCCAGTGGAGACAGGGGCGCGCCCGACTTTTCTGGTGGACGCTTTTGGGCTGCGCGCCATACCTGTTACTGCGGGTATACGCCATCCTGTCAGGGGGAGACGGTTCTCAGCAGCTTCTCTCATCGGAAACAAAAGGGTCTCAGGATCCCACGCGCGTACTACAGGGTCTGTGGGATGGTCTGCGTTGGGGCTGGATTCTGGTCATTCCCGCCTTTATACGCGCACGAAAATGGCAAACCGTCTACGGGCTAACCATTATTCCTCTTGCGATCCTGCTGATAGAGCTTATATCCGGAGACTACAGCCGCTCGGTTGGCGTGGCATTGCCGCTTGTTGTACTGGGAGTGCTTTCCATAAAGCCCGGTTGGATTACTCCCAAGCTCATCCCCCCGATTTGGCTCTTCGCACTTTTCATCATCAACTTTGCCACCCCCGCTTATTACTCTTTCCGGCCTTTTCACGCGCAGATCATGCCTGTATGGGTACAGGCTCGCGACGCGGGGGAGTTTTACAGCGGCATAGTAAAGGCCCATGCGCGGGGATGGAAGCCGCGTTTCTACCTGAATCATTCGCAGGTGCGCGAGAACGCCGACACACAGGAGCTGATGCTGGAGGTGCCAAACCATTAGGCTCAACCCAGTTTTTTTACTTTCTCTAAAATCTTCTCGTTCACCGTGGCGATCCATTGGGGGTTACGGCGGTAATCATGCACAGCGCCTGGAACAATAAAAAAACTCTTTTGGCCATTGGCCCTCTCATAAAAGACTCGAACTTTCTCAGGTGTAATCTTATCATCTCTTTCCCCAGCCATGAAGAGCAAGGGTATTTTTAGTCTGGATACCGCACCATTGACATCATACCTGTCGAGGTCTTCCTTATAATGGTACGGCACACGAAACTCTTTTACGCTACCGATTTTCCCAGGGATGTCCCTCGTTGAAAAACGAATGCCTGTTGTCTTCCATTTGTCATCCGGACGCCCGGAGACTGCATTCGACATTATGGCAGCCACAAAAGAGATTCTGGGATCGTGCGCCGCATAAAAAACGGAGAGCGTCCCTCCCCGACTGTGGCCACATAGAATAACTTGGGGATAAGCCTTATTGGCTACCATACAATCTATGACACTCCCGATATCCGCCAAATACTGTGTCGGCTTATATTCCGCTATTGTTCCCCCACTCTCCCAGGTGCCTGTCGGATCAAAGCGCACCGCGTCATAGCCTGCTCCCGACAGAGCCTCAGCCAAATTCACCAAATGCGCGTAGTCCTTCGTGTCAAGATAGCCCGGACAGAGAACAGCCAGACCCTTAACCTCTTTGGCGAAATGTACGACCGTGGCGATATCTTGTCCGGCAGAGTTTTTGATCATCCTCTTTTCCATAGAAGCACTTGCCCGACATGGATTCGAACCATGACAAAGAGAACCAAAATCTCTTGTGCTACCATTACACCATCGGGCAGTTGGACACTAATTCTCCCCCAAGTGCTCTCTTTCGTCAAGGCAACAAAGGTACTGCAAAGGATCCGCCGTAGCCTGGCGCGAAGGCGGAACACCATCGGGCAGTTGTATATTGCCAATGTCCCAAAAATCAGCCATAAAGTCAAGGTTATGGAGCCACTGTTCAGGAATTTCGCGCTGGTCTGCAAGCCTGCAAGACCGGAAACGGCCTCCGTGGCCAGCCAGATACAGGAAATCCTCAGGAAGTTTGGGGCGCAGTCCCGCGTATACGAGGGATGTCCCGAAAGTCTCACCGGACACGATATCGTCGTCCCCATCGGAGGCGATGGAACATTCCTAAGATGCGTGCCGACGGCCCTTGCCTCAAAGCTCCCACTAGTCGGAGTCAACATGGGACGACTGGGGTATCTGGTGAGCATCAGTAAAGACAATCTGCAGGAGAACCTCTCCAAAGTCATCCACGGGGAATATACTCCCACGCACCGCATGGTTTTAAAGGCAACCCTCTCAAATGGCGAGGCCCGCTACGCCCTCAATGAGTTGGCCATCAAGTCCGCAGAGTACCGTTTGGCCAGCCTCAAACTCAGCGCCGACAATGAATCAATCACCCGCTACGATTGCGACGGCCTGATCCTTTCCACGCCGACAGGTTCCACCGCGTACAATCTCTCGGCGGGTGGCCCGCTTTTACATCTCAAAACGGATGCAATCGTTGTGACTCCCATCTGCGCGCACTCGCTTACCAACAGGAGTCTTGTCTTTAACAGCCGCAGTTACCTGCGCGTGGAACCTGGAGATAAGCCGTCACGCATCCATATCAATGCCGACGGGCACACCATAGCGGAGGGCGATAACTGTCTGCCCGTGCAGATCCGGCAGGCCACGCGCAAGCTGGTTATTTTGGAGGATCCGGCGCGTGCCTCTTTTGACACGCTTAGGGAAAAGCTGGATTGGAAATAGGGGGGGCTCTTTCTTTGGTATAATAGGCGCGTGAAACTGTCTGTACAGTATACGTCCAACCCCATGCCCCCTGCTTCGAGGAGGGAATTATTGTCGGGGGCGAGGTCCTCACACCCAAAAATTAGGATACACCAATGTCCATACAAAAATGCCATATATGTCCTATAAGTCCAATAAGTCCTACTGCCCCTTTCACAGGATTTCCGCCGCCCCGCAGAATACGATACATACTGCCCAACCATCACTGATAAACAGTGAGATTAACAGTGATTACTGGGCAACTTCTTCAACTGTAAGAAACACGGTCATTTACGCAAATTTTGACACAACATATCTCGCTGGAGTATGGTGCCTGTAATATGCCGGAGAGCCTGACAGGGATCCTTGACCGCATTATCTTCTTCAACGAGGAGAACGACTATGTCGTGGGCGAGGTGGTAATCGAAGGCCAAAAGCTTCCTGTTGTGGTGCAGGGCAAAATGCCCAGCCCCCTGTGTGGCGAAACCCTGGAGATGGAGGGCGAGTGGACCTCCACCAAGTACGGGCGGCAATTCAAGGTCGAAAGATGCAAGCAGATACTCCCTTCCTCCATTCATGGCATCCAGAAATTCCTGGCCTCTGGAATAGTCAAGGGTATCGGCGAGAAGATGGCGGAGAAGATCGTCAAAAAATTCGGACTGGATGTCTTTCGCGTGCTCGATGAGGAGAGCGGGAGGCTCCGCGAGATCAAGGGTCTGGGGGCCGACCGTGCCCACGCGCTCAAGCAAAGCTGGACCGAGCACAAGCAGCTGCGGGAAGCTATGATCTTCCTGCACGGACTGGGGCTGGGAACGAGCCTTTGCCAGAGGCTCATCCAACGCTATGGCAGCCCGATCAAGGAGATCGTCGAGGAAAATCCCTACGCACTCATTGGGGAGCTCGACCGCGTGGGCTTCAAGACCGTCGACCAGATCGCAAGAAACGCGGGCGTTCCGTCCCACAGCAAGCACCGGCTGAAGGCGGGGCTGGAGTTTGCGCTCCTGCAGGCCGAGGAAGACGGCCACACCGCGCTTGACCGCCAGGATCTGCTGGACGCGGGCGCGCGACTACTGGAAACTCCCCCCGAAGATCTTGAACACCCGCTCATTGAGCTCATGGAAAGCGGGGCCATCGTCAATGTGGGAAGCTCCCCGTTACTGCAGAACCCGCGTATGCAGAAGTACGAGAACTCCATTGCGACAAACCTGTGGAAGATCCTTCAGGGCACCGATCAGCTTCCCCTTCTGGATTCCCAAAAAGCCATCGTATGGGCCCAAGAAAGGGCCAAGATATCACTGACGCTGGAGCAAAGCAGCGCCGTCCAGGAGGCTCTGAAGGAGAAAATATATATACTGACCGGCGGCCCGGGCACCGGAAAAACAACCGTTCTAAAAACTCTCATAGAGATTTTGAGGGCCAAGAAAGTCTCCTTCCACCTGGCATCCCCGACGGGACGCGCGGCGCAACGCATGAGCGAGGCAACCGGAATGCCTGCGCAGACGATCCACAGGCTCCTCAAGTACAACCCTGATACCCGCCGCTGGACTTATAACGAAAGCGAACCGCTCCCAACCCAATTCTTGATCGTTGACGAGGCGTCCATGATCGACACACCCCTTCTGTGCGCGCTCCTGAAGGCCGTTCCTGATCACGCGCATCTGCTGCTCGTGGGAGACGCCGACCAGCTCCCCAGCGTGGGACCCGGGGAAATTTTGCATGACCTCATCAACAGCGGATATTTCGCCGTGGGACGGCTGCAGCGGATCTTCCGTCAAAACGAAGGACTTATCCTTTCCACCGCGCACAGCCTTCTGCAGGGAGAGAAACACACTCCGCAGTTCAAGAAGCGCATCGAACAGTTCGACCCAAAAAGCGATCTGAACGCCTTTTACGCGCCTACCCCCGAAAGCGCGGCGGAGATGGTGGTCGGCCTCTGCCGGCAGATACCCAGAGCGCTTGGCATCAATCCTTTGAATGACGTGCAGGTGCTCGTCCCAATGCACAAAGGCAACGCGGGCACGATCAATCTCAATACTCTTTTGCAAAGCTCTTTGAACGGCCATCGGCCCGGCATGAAATTCGGCTCCACGCAGTATATGATTGGCGACAAGCTGCTGCAGACCCGGAACAACTACAACAAGATGCTCTTTAACGGGGATATTGGAAGGGTGGAGAGCTTCGACGCGCTGGCAGGGACTCTCACCGCCCTTTTCGGCACAGAGCGCGTCACCCTGGAGCGCCCGGAGCTTACAGATACCGCCCTTGCCTACGCGATTTCAATCCACAAGTCCCAGGGCAGCGAGTATCCCTGCGTCATCATTCCGATCATCAAGGCACACTTCGCCATGCTCACGAGAAATCTTCTTTATACCGCCATCACCCGCGGGAAAAGACAGGTCATTCTCGTCGGGGACCCGGCAGCCTATCAGATGGCCGCAAGCAGGGTCCAGACCAACACCCGCGAGACGGGACTGAAACACTATTTGACCGCGCTGCAAAAATCCGTTTGAAGTAAACACCCGCTCCCGTTATATTTAAACAAATGTTTGATTCCCCCCATGCCAGATTTCATTGGACAGCTGTGGGGGTTCTCTCCGCCGCGATCGCCATCGTCTTTCTGGGCCAGTGCGTTGAACAGGTATGGTTGCACTCCAACGTTATAGACAGCTACGGGGCACTCTCTGTCGGAGGACTGCACGCCGGGCGTCTATGGACCGTTCTGACATACGCGCTCTTGCACGAAGGGTTCTGGCACGCGGCGTTTGGCATTCTGGCTATCCTTCTCATCGGACTTCCGCTGGAGGGAGAGATTGGCAGCAGGGCCATGACTCTGGTGCTCTTCCTTCTGACACTTGCGGGCGGGCTGGCTTTCAGTCTGGCGCACATCGCCACACCCGGAACGATACTGATTGGATCATCCGCCATAGGAGTGGGGCTGCTCACCCTCTATTGCCTCAGCTATCCGGACCGCTCCGTCACGCTTCTTCTCTTCTTTGTTCTGCCGGTCACCCTGCGCCCGAAATGGATTTTAATCTTCACTCTTGTGGTGAATCTCTTCGGTTTTGTCTTCGGTGAGATCGCACCTGGAAGCGGCTCCGCCATTGGATACTCCGCGCATCTGGGGGGAATGCTGGGCGCGTGGATCATCGCGCGTTTCTGCCTGCGCGCCTATACACCGAGTTTTGCCATTCCCGCGATCATCCCGCAGCCCACGGGAGTGCAAAAGAAGGTGCTCTTTAAGGGAGTCAAACCGGCCCCGCCCAAGCCCGTCATCGACACCAAGTCAGCTCTTCAAAAGGAAGTGGATCGCATCCTCGACAAGATCAACACCAAGGGCTTTGGTTCTTTGACCCCCAAGGAGAAGGAAACCCTCGACAAGGCCAAGGATATTTTGGGAAAATAACATGAAACAAATGAAAACGCTCCTGCTTGCCGGCCTGCTGCTCTGGGCAGGACTTGCTTACGCTGACGATACTATCAAGATCGGCGTCATCCTGCCCCTCACGGGCAACAGCGCCCACTTGGGCGAGCGTTTTCAGAAAACCATCAAGCTGTTTGAACAGGATCATCCTTCGGCAAAATACAAGATCTTTATCGAAGATGATGGGGGAAACAACCGCGACACCATGTTATGCGCGCAAAGGCTGGTCAATTTGAATCATGTGGACGCGCTTGTTACTTGGGCCGCAGGAGCTGGCAATGTAGTGGCTCCCTACGCCGAAGAGAAGCACGTGCTCCATCTGAATATCAGCCTGGATGTCAAGATTGTACAGAACCGACATTACACTTTCCTACACTGGGTTAATCCCTATTCCGAGGCCCAGATGTGCACGGCTCTGATGCAGCAAAGAGGTGCTCGTAACGTGGCCATTATCGGCACTCGCCAGCAAGCCATTATGCTTTTGGCCCGTCTGACCGAGGAGGACTGCTCTAAGAGCGGAATTAAGACCAATACCTTATATTTCAACCCAGGCGAGCGCGACTTTCGGACGCCTCTTACTGAGATAAAACTCCAAAAGCCCGACTACGTCGTCCTGATGGCTTTCTCGCCGGAAATGGAAATACTCTCGCGCCAGATACGGGAAGTGGGAATACCAGCGCCGATTACCAATATGGGGACTTTTGATTTTTCTTCCGACCGCACTTATATTGAGGGCTATCCTTACGTCTCTGCGGCAGCGCCCTCTGTCGAATGGAACAACCGCTTTGAGAAGCTCTATGGGGCCAAAGCAACTTTTGCGGAGCCATACCTGTACGATATTCTCAAGATTATCACCGATGCCTATGAAAAGACAGGGCACACGGGAAACTTGAAAGCCGCGGAATGGATCACTCAACTGAAAAATTATCCTTCCGAGGTCGGCCTATTGACGCCCCAGGATGGGCATATTCTCTTTTCAAGCGCCAGTTACTACACAACCCTGCATGGGCAGAGGACACACATCAGCTTTGAAGATATCAAATAGTCAAATTTTGCCCTCTTGACAAAACATTGACAAAATTATCCCCGATCTATTATATTTGTGAGTTGTGCCGTCCTCCCCTTCCCGACTTCTGGCCATTCTATCGCTTGGGCTTTTGACGCTGTTTGCCGGCTGCGGAAAACCAAGCGTTTCCGAACAGCTAAAACAGGCGCAAGCCCAGATCGACGCCGGACACGCTGACCTCGCGCTCAAGCAACTACAGCAGCTCCATGCGAGCGCGCCCAAAGACGATTCTGTCACCGAAGCGCTGGCTTTCGCCGAGCTCAACAATGGATCGGCCAAAGATGCCGGAGACCTTTTCAGCGCGTTGGGGGTGGCAAACAACGCCGATGATCTGCTCTATGCCGCACAGGCGTACAAGAAAGCCAACGAGAGCGACAAAGCCATCGATGCCTACCGCCTCTATCTGCTCAGCGAGCCCAAGCAGGCAAACGCGTGGAACGAGCTTGGAGAACTGCTGGTCTCCTCCAAACAGCTTCCCGACGGCATTGAAGCCCTGGAAAAAGCCAACGAACTCTCTCCTACTCCGGAGCTCTCCGAGCGCATAGGGGTCCTCTACAAGCAGGAAGGCAACGCCATCCAGGCACAGCGCTATCTGCAAAGCGCCCTGAGCCTGCTGCCAGCCTCTCCGACCGGACAGGAACCGCCCGCCATCAAAGGAGATATTTTGGCAGAGCTCTCGGATCTATCGCTGAAGGATCAGAAAATCTCCGAAGCGGAGCGGCACATCCGCCAGATGGAACGCGATTTTCCCAAGCACGAGAAGCTTGCCAGCCTGAAGGAGCGCCTGGCCAAAGCGCAGTCACTTGCGGAGACGACAGCAAAGTCCAGGGATTTGCCGAAGGCGGAAGAACTGCAGGGCAAACTTGAGGAGGCCCCCGCCCTTATTCCTGTCCGCGATCCCGCCATGGAGGCGCTTGAACGCGACCTGAAGAACGTGGAGCATTGGAAGGCTCTGGCCCGCGAGAAAGCCAAAGTCGGGGACTGGGCATGGGCCGAGGCAGCCTATCTGGAAACCATGCGGCTTCAGCCAGGCGATGGGCCGACCATTCTGGCGTACCTGGATGTCGTCAAACACCGCCGCACAGGAGCCGCGTATTTGCAGGAGGCTGAAAGACAGCTGGCCAAACATTCCGATATTCCTGAGCTGTACCTTCTGGCCGCCCGCGATTACCGCGATATGGAGCTCAACAAACGGAACGCTTTTTTTATCTTTAAAGAGTTTCTGCAGAAGTTCCCCAACCACCCCGAGGCCGCCCATGTCAGGGTGGAGCTTGAAGCGCTGCACTAATATCACGCCTGCTTTTGATATATGAGGAAAACCATCATTACTCTTCTGTGCGCGTTGGCGCTCTCGTGGGGGCTGTGCGGCAAGGAGACGATCAAAATCGGGGTCGTGCTGCCGCTGAGCGGGAATATGTCGCAGGCTGGGGAAATGGGGCAGATGGGGGCTTTGATGCGTCTCAAAGAGCTCACAGCAGATAGCCATTTTCATTATCAGCTGATTTTTGAAGACGATGGCTTTGTGTACAGTCGCACCGCCATGGCGGTTAAAAAACTTCGGGATTTCGATCATGCGGACGTAATAGTAACGATGTGGGGATATGGCAGCGAGATAGCCCTACCTTACCTGGCCAACAATCCTCAAATCCTGCATTTGAACGTTGACCGCTGGTCTGACGGCAGAGGCAACAACGATTTTGTCTGTGGCGCCTCCCTAGATGGATATATTTACAAACTGGTCGCTCTATTGAAAACACGCCATTATAGAAGAGTCGTTTTCATTGGGACCGCCGAACAGGGCACTGAATTCTATCGGAAAAAGATACTGACCGAGCTGCCCAAGAACGGTATTCATGTGATGGACACAACCATGCTCTCAACTGAGGCGATGGATTTACGAACATGGATTCTGAAGACAAAGGAGGAAAATCCGGACGTTGTCCTTGAGTGTCTGCAGATGCCAACCGTACAAATTCTGCTCAAGCAGATGAGAGATCTGGGCGTGACGATTCCCGTAGGGCACACCACGCAGGGAGTATTTGAAGTCGAACCTTCTCTGTTAGAGAATTCCTGGCATGTGTATCCAGGTATGCCCACAAAAACTTGGCAGAAAAAATTTCAAGCAGTCTACGGCAAAGGTTATATATATCCTTCGGCACAATATTATAATACAATTTCTCTGCTTGTGAATGCATGCGAACGGCTGGACAAAACCCACAAACCCACTACAGCACAGCTGGCCAAAAGCGTGAGAGAGATGGAATCCTTTGAAGGGGCCATGGGGACTATGCGCTTTTCCGCGCCCAACCATTACGAAGCTCCTGTCTCTTATTATATTTTCCATAACGGCAAGCCGGTGGAAGCAACCCTTGAGGAGGTCGTCAAGACGGCAAAATAATTTATGAAGAAGACCCTGATACTAACAATAGCAATTCTACTTTTCACCCTGTGCCTGTCGGCCAAAGAGACGATCCAGGTCGGAGTGGTATTGCCGCTGAGCGGGAATCAGGCCTATTTGGGGGAGATGGCTCGCGATGGACTCTTGCTAAAACTCAAAGAGGTCGAAGGCCAGACCAAATACAATTACCAGATTATTTTTGAGGACGACGCTTTTGAGGTCAGGCAGACAAACACCGCCATCCTCAAATTCAAAAATATCGACAAGGTGGATGTGGTTTGCACCATGTGGGGTCGCGGGAGCGAAATAGCCCTACCCCTGCTTAAAGGCAGCCACATTCTGCATCTGTCAACGGACAGGTGGTTTTACTCTACGGCAACCAATGATTACGTGGTAGGTAATCCTCTGGACTCATACATGGACTCCATGATTGCGCTTCTTGAGAAATATCAGTATCGCCGCGTTGCCTTCTTGGGCAATACAGATCAGGGCGAAACACTCTATGAACAACTGCTAAGAAAACGTCTAAAAGAGGCAAATATAGAGCTTGTAGATGACACCAGCCTCTCCCAAGATGCCCGCGACGTGAGAACATGGGTGCTAAAGATACGGGATTTGAAACCGGACGCGATCATTGATTGTACGGTCATGCCGCTGGGGCAAATCTTCCGCAAGCAAATGAAAGATATACAGTATCACACGCCGATCATCTGCGCCGATTCGACTTGTCTGGAGGTTGATCCAGCCTACGTCAATGGCGAGTGCATGATATACCCGATCGGCTCGACCGAGAGCTGGAGTAGCCGCTTTGCGGCCGTCTATCACAAGGATCCTTCTTATCCCGCGCCCCAGTATTACAATACCATAACCTCACTCATAGCGGCCTGCGAGCATTGCGACGGCAAGAATAAGCCAACGACCTCCCAGATCGCAGATGGCTTTAAATTCATCAATAACCTAGCGGGAGCAACCGGCCCCCTGAATTTCTCCCCGCCCAACAATGTGGTAACGCCGGTATCCTACTATTTTGTAAAAGGCAGCAAGGCCAAAACGGTAAGTCTCGGCGAGCTTTATCAGCTACAACATCCCACTAGTAATGTCCATTAAACGCTCCTCCATTGAAAATCTGAAGAGCCGCGTCAACCTGGTGGACGTGGCGGGAAAATATACTGCCCTCAAAAAGCGCGGAAAAAGCTACGTGGGGCTCAGCCCCTTCACTCAGGAAAAAACGCCCTCCTTCCACATAGACCCCATCAAGAATGTCTTTTACTGCTTCTCGTCAAATCAGGGAGGCGACCTGATCGGCTTTGTCCAAGGGATGGAGAAACTTGAGTTCTACGAGGCGGTGGAGTCATTGGCTGAAAAATACGGAATCCCCCTGGAATACGAGGAGGGAACCAACGCTCCCAAACAGGACAAGAACCTCAAGAAAGAGCTCCACGAGATACATCTGTACGCGGCCGAATTCTATCAGAAGGCCTTCGCGGCCGACCATCCGGAGGCTGAAGCAGTCCGCAAATACTGGACGCAAGAGCGCAAGTTTCCGCTGACAGTCGCCAAGGAATTTGGAGTGGGCTACGCGCCTGCCAATCCCCACAAACTTCTGGAGACACTCATACGCAGGGAGTTCTCCCCCGAGGCGATCAGCCAGAGCGGTCTGTATTTCAACGCGTACGACATCAAGGAGTTCTCCTCCTACAAGCCCAGGTTCCGCGGACGACTCATGATTCCTCTCAGAGACGCGCAGGGACAAGTAATAGCCTTCACCGGACGCAAGCTCCCGCAAACCCCCGCCGATGATCCGGCCTTTGAGGCCAAGTACGTCAACTCGCCGGAAACGCTTATTTTCAAGAAAGGTCGAATGCTCTTTAACTTTGACCGCGCTAGAATGGCTGTTGAGAAACAGGGATATTTTCTAATGGTGGAGGGACAACTCGACACGCTGCGGGTCTACACAAGTGGTTATGGCGCGGTCGTGGCCCCCCAAGGCACTGCCATCACCATCGAGCAACTGGGAATGCTCAAGCGCTACGAACCCAAGCTGCGGGTATTTCTTGACGGAGACAGAGCAGGGCAGGCGGCGGCCCTGCGCGTACTGCCCATGGCGCTTAAGGAAGAGATCGATATCAGCTTCCTAAGGCTCAATCCCGGGGTGGACCCGGACGCGTTTTTCCGTGACGGAGGCAAAATTGAGGAGCTGGAACAGCTCTCTCCGATGGATTTCGCGCTAAAGACCTACTTTCCTGAGGAGGGACATAAGATGTCCGCCCAAGCCAAATCCTACGCATACAGGAAGGTCTTCGATCAGATTCTGGTCTGCCCCTCAGCCATTACACAGGAAGCCCTCCTGGACGAACTGGTAAAGGCACTAAAGTCAGATCGGCGTACAGTTGGCTATGAATTTAACAAATATAAGGCGGAGTATAGGGCAGATAATACATCCGTGTCGCCACCACAGGAGGAAAGAATATCTGAAACCGCCGATAATAGCGTATTTTTTAACAAAAATTTGACAATTTCTGAAAATGAACTTCTATTGGTACTGGTGCATTTTCCGCAGTTGGCCGCCAAAGTGGCTCATGCACTGGACACCGAATGGCTGGATCCCCAAGATGAAAACGCAACCCTTCTCAACAGAATCTTGGCTGAGGCCGCAGAGGGTCTGTGGGATCCGGAGAAGTCAATCGACAAGGTGGCACCGGCTGACCCCCAACGAAGCTTTCTGTACGGTCTGCTGGCGTTAGAAGCACCTCAAGATGATCCAATTGATAGCATCAACAACTGTATATATGCCATTCGAAAAAAACATGGCGAGAAGATGCTGGCCGCTTTGCGCGAGCAAATCGCGGGAGCTGCAGATCAGGCTTCCATGCGGGAGCTTTTGAAAAAACAACAATTTTACTTGAATTTCAAACAAAAAACACCCTTCTTGAAAAATGCCTAATAATACCGAAGACACCCGCGACATGGTCATCGACAACATGACAGTCCGCCCCCTCAGCAAATCTGAGATGGCGGAGAATGCACCTGATTATGCACGCAGCACACAAACAAATGAGCGCGTCAAAGATCTGATACGACTGGCCAAGGAACAGGGTTACCTAACTTTCACGGACATCAACCAGGCTCTTCCAGAATCCATCGATTCCGCGGAGGAGATTGAGAGCATTATTTCGATTCTCGAGAACCTCGAGATCGACATCATGGACGCCGACGACGTCGCCGAGTACAAGGCGAGGCTTCAGGCGCACAACGACGCCAATTCCAGAGAGAACGCCAACGACATCCTTGACGATCCCGTGCGTCTCTACCTGCGGCAGATGGGGCAGGTGCCCCTCTTGTCGCGCGACCAGGAGGTCGGAATTTCCAAGAGAATCGAAGAGGCCGAGAAAACCGCCCTGCAGGTGCTGCACAGTATGTGGCTGGCCCTTCCCTTCCATCTGGAGCGCGGCAAGGAGCTCCTGCAAAGGCATGAAAAGTTTGATCGCGTTGTCTGGGACAAGAAGATCACCAATCGCGAACAGTACCTCAAGAGTCTGCCCAAGTGGCTGGATGAGCTGGAGGAGAAAGGGGAAAGACTCGACAAATCATGGGAGAGCTACATGGGCATCAAAAATGTTCCGGCGCAGAAGAAAGCTCTGCAGAAATTCAAAAAGCAGGAGGCTGAACTTGCCAGCACGTTCCAGAAGCTGTGTTTCAAATTAAAAGCTTTCGAAGAGCTGATGACTCAGCTCTACCCCAAGATCCAAGAGGTCTGTGACGCCATGGAGGATGTGGAAATCGCGGAGAAAACAGTTTCCCATAAGAAAAAGAGTGCCGATGTCAACAAGCTGCAAAAGAGGGTGGCCACGATAGAAAAAGAGCTGCGCATCTCCGCCAAGGAACTTGTGGAACAGACTACCATGATCCGCACCAATATGAGGGAGGCCCACAAAGCCAAGACCGAGATGGTGGAGGCCAATTTGAGGCTGGTCATTTCTATTGCCAAGAAGTACACCAATCGCGGGCTCTCCTTCCTTGACCTGATCCAGGAGGGCAATATGGGCCTTATGAAGGCAGTCGAAAAGTTTGAGTATCGGCGCGGATACAAGTTCTCCACCTATGCCACCTGGTGGATTCGCCAGGCCATTACCCGCTCGATAGCGGATCAGGCCCGCACTATCCGCATTCCGGTGCACATGATCGAGACGCTCAACAAGGTCATGCAGACGCAAAAGATGCTCCTGCAGGAGCTTGGACACGAGCCAACCCCTGAAGAGGTGGCTGAAGTCATGCAGATGCCAATTGACCGCGTGCAGGCCATTATGAAGATGGCTCAGCAGCCCATTTCGCTGCAAAGCACTGTCGGCGACAGCGAGGATACCCAGTTTGGGGACTTTATACAGGATTCTAGCGCGGAGAATCCGTACGACATGACTGTCTACAGCCTCCTAAAGGAAAAGATCGTGGATGTGCTGGGAAGCCTCTCCGAGCGGGAGAGAAAGGTCCTTTCACTGCGATTTGGGTTGGTGGACGGTTACAGCCGCACGCTGGAAGAGGTGGGACGTATGTTCAACGTCACACGCGAGCGTATCCGTCAGATAGAGGCCAAGGCTCTCCGCAAAATGCGCCACCCGACTCGTATCCGACAGCTTCAGGGATTCTTCGATACAGCTGAAGGCGCCAAGGAGAAAGAAAAATCCGAGGATGATTCTTCTGCGGAAACCGAAGAGATCATCGGATAGTCGCAATCTTTACGTAAGAAACAGGCCCCGGTCAAACGTCGGGGCTTGTTTGCGTTTACACCCCTATACTTCAAAGTAGATTGCTAAAAGAGGGATTATATGCATAATATGTGAATGTTACCCAGAAATGAAAAGGCCCAAGAAAGTCCTGCTTGTCGACCTCCCCACTTATGACCCTCATAGGAACTACTCCGATGTAGAATCAGATCTCAGAGAGCTATATGCCTTTAAAATTCCCCTCGTAACGGCCCTATGGGAGACAAGAACCGGAATAAAGCTAAAGCGACCATCCAATTATTATTCCAGAGGATTGCTGTCGATTGCGGCTTGCCTGGAAAAGCAGGGGTTTGAGGTACAATACTTGAGTTACGCCCAGCCAGGAGGACCCCAACAATTCTCCCGCGCCGTAATGAATAGCGATGTCATGGGCATAACTGCCATGACACCCACCTTCCTTGATGCAAAGTATCTCTGTTACCGTGCCAAAGAAATAAAACCAGAGATAGTGACTGTCTTGGGCGGGCCGCATATAAATGCACTCCCTGAAGCGTCTCTTCGGGAGTGTCCGGAAGCGGACTTTGTCATGGTTGGAGAATGTGATTGGAGACTGGGCAGGCTACTCGGTTCTTTGGAAACGCCGGAGAGTGTCGCCGGAGTGTATTACAGGGACCAAAAAGAAATTATACATTCAAGCCGGATGCCATTAGAACCCGTGGATGTACGGGAGCTCCCGATGCCTGCGTACCATTTACTGGGCGATCTGCGCCCTTATATGCACAATATCAGGACCGCGCGGGGCTGCCCCGGGGCCTGTTCTTTTTGTTGCGAAGCAGGAAGCTATCATGGGCAGGGCTCAATCCACACCACTGCCCAAATCCTGGGCGAATTGAAATTTCTAAGGGAACATGGCGTAGATGCAGGCTCTCTTATACATTTTTCGGACTCAAGCGTTCTCATGCACCGGAGCCGCATAGTGAAACTGCTAAAGGCCGCCGGGGACCTGGGCTTCTATTATTCCGGCGACGCGCGAGCCGACAACATAGTGTCTACCGACGGGAACGATCTCCGTGAGATGAGGAAGGCGGGATTTGTCTGGTACAGAATCGGCTTTGAGAGCGCGATTCCAGAAGTACTGGCGGACACACAAAAGAGAATGACCCATGAGGAGCAGGTGGCGGCATGTGCGAAGATTAGAGACGCCGATCCACGCGCAGCCATTATGGCCTACATGGTCACCGGCCTGCCTGGCAGCAATCCCGAGAACCTTGCCACGCAACTGGGTACCATAAGAAACCTGATTCGAACGGAAACCGTAGATACTGTCGGAAATAAAACTTTCGTCCCATATCCTGGCACGCCCTGCTACCAAAATGGCGCCAAATACGGGCTGACATTACGCCGATGGCCAGATAGCTCCTGGAACAAATTTGATAGAGTATCGGTGCCGGTCTTCGACCTCGACGGCATGGGCGCAGAGCAAATCCAGCAAGCCTTTTTTATGGCGGAGGAGGCCGTCATGTTGGAAACCGCGGCAAAACTGTGCCAGCTAGGCATTCATAAGGTCCCTCTGCAGGGAAACGGCTATTGGTCCAAACATTACGCTGCTGGGAATAAGGCTGGCCAATATCTTTGCATATAGATCCGGTCAGGATGGCCTCTAATCACGCGCCCTCAACGATCAGGCCCTTCTGAAGGAAATCCGCATATTGCGGGGCATCCAGCCAGCGGGGAACCCCCGTCAACCTGACCTTCAGTATCCAGCCATCACCGTAGGGAGATCTGTTGATAAGATCGGGATGTATCTCAAGCCTGGGGTTCACTTCCAGTACCTTCATATTGCAAAAGGCCGACAGCTCAAAAGTCTCGCAGAGGCCCTCCAAAACAACCATGACCTCGTGCAGGGGGAATTCCATCTCAGCCCGCGGCAAATCGGCGGCAATAATATCCCCCACCCTGGTCTGCAGAACATCTGTAACGCCCACAAACCCTTCATCCGGGTCGCCGCCCGGGCGAAACCACAGATGCAAATCGGAGTACTTCCTATCGGCGGGTATTGTGATCATTTCAGTGGGAATTTTTTTATTCTAAGGTCATAGCGTTGGCGACGCAACTCTACCTTCAACTCGTCGAAATCCACGTTCGCTGTCCTGATCCACGCCGAGCCCATTGGACATTTAACGGACGGGCTGAAGCCACCCGCGCAGACGACCCCGACCTTCTCCTCGCCGCAAAAGACAGGACTCTGAGATCTGGGAATGCGCGTAGCATCCAGAGTAAAATGCACAAGCAGGTGTTCCAAGTCCTTGTGCTGCATACCAACCAGGGCGTCCCTGGCTGGAAAATAATCGCGATCCAGCTCTACCATTGAATCCAGCCCCAGCTCAAAGGGCGTGGCATTCCGGGTCAGCTCAAGACCATGCCGCAGCTCTCCATTCTCAAGCCTCCAGTTTTCGTAACTGGCAAATCCACACAGAACCGGCTGGGACTCAGCGATCCACCAGGAACGGATGATCTTCTCAAGAAGTTCCGGCTGACAGGCCATCTGAAAATAATTATTTTTGAGCCTCCAGAGGTGCACCGCAACCCCCGACACAAGGACCTCTGTCTTTTGCCCACAACCAAGTGCCTCCGCCTCGGGGCTGGCACAAGAGAGGAACTCCCTCACGCGCGTACCGGCCAAACCAGCCCATGCATATTGTTTGGACAGATCCTCCAGATAGTATTCCCCGTCGGTGGAAATGCCGTGTAAGAGCTCCGGCAACCACGAGGCATTCGAATCCTGCAAGACCAACAACCAAGTATTATCGGCCTCCCGACAGACCGTCACAAGATCAGCAACCAGGCCATCCGGCTGCAAAAGGATCCTCTGGCATAATCCCCCCACGGAGAGCATACCAACGCTTTGCGCGAACGCCCGATCCAGGAGCGGTGTGGAGCCAGGACCATCCAACCGAAAGAAACTTCTATATCCCAAGTCAAAGACACCCAAACCCTCGTTCAGGGACCTGTGCTCATCAAGAATGCTTCCAAAGTGCGATGATATCTCCATGCCCTGCCACGGGCAGAGGGTTCCTCCGGACTCTACGTGCAGATTGTAAAAGGGAGTCCTCCGCATTACAAAAGGAGCCGAAGAAGTCACGGGAGTCATGACCCAATCATAAGCCCAAAAGATGACTTTTTGCAAGTGTATGACAAAGATCTCATTATCAGGGCTTTAAATAAAGGTCATAGCTGACCCAGCTAAAGCGCCCAAAATTGACACCTTCCATACTGACACGTCGGCCTCCTTGCGGGGGATCCTCAAGGATGAGTCTCATATTATCCTTGTGAGCCTTGAGGGGCTGATTCATAAGAACCTGCGGAATATTCCCCAAAGTATACTCCTCCGAAAGCACCAGAAGCGCGGCACTCTGGGCCTTCTCATAGGCAGCCTTGGCCTTGTGGTAATCAGGCTCGTTAAGCCACGTAGACTGGGTATAGGCAATCAGGCTTGGTTCATCGTAGTCGCAACTAACGAGAGTCTCGGGGGGCAGTTCTTCCTGGCGCAAGAGGGCCGCCACTTGCTGAGCTGGGGTACAGTGCGACACAAGCAGCGTTCCACACCCAAAAAGCAGCGGTACGAGCAGGAACATCACCAGCATCATCAGGTGCTTATTATGCGATTTGGCCCAAGACAAGGCCACCAGGCTACCCATGGAAACAATGAGAAAGAGCCCCGCGATCTTTACAAGCTGAATGGGATAATCGGGCAACGGTAAAATGATTACGACAATTGCCGCCAAGAGCAGAACAATTCCCCATAGTCCAAAACAGAAATAATAGAACCTGCGCGCCCACAACCCAACAGGTCTGTGCAGGCCGGTGGCCGCAACAATCATAATAAGGAGGGCTGGAAAGGCAGGCATGACGTAATGCGGCAGCTGGGTTTTCATAACCGAGAACATCACATAGGTTCCCAGTACCCAGGCGCAGAGAAATTTGGCCCTATCGTCAAAATTGGACCTAAGGAATCCAACCACCCCACCCAAAAAGGCCAGCCACGGCATTAAGCTAAAGAATGCCGTGCCGAGGTAATTGAGAGGATTATATGGACGGGCATTAAATGAAGTCGTGCCCCTTTGCAGCACGTGCTGGCCAATACCCACCCTGAAAAACTCCCCGTGCGTTTGTTGCCAGGCCGGGACCGCCCACAAAAGGATGATGGCAGTCATGAGAACAAAACCACTGATTGGCTTCAGATTTCCCAACTTGGGCCAGCTGCGTTTGAAGCAGTAATACAAAAACCAAGTGACACCCGCCACAGCCCAGGGGACCACCCATTTGGTAGAGAAACCCAGCGACATGGAAACCCAAAAACAAAGCGCCCATTTCCAGGAAGGCTTTTGCAGGAGTTCCCATAAAGCCCAGCACCCCGATATGATAAAGATCATCATTGGCATATCCGCCACGCACAGCCTGCCGTGCATAAACACCTGCACACAGGTCAGGAAGGCCAGGGCGCTCCAAAAGCCCACCTCACGATTGTACAACCTCGTGCCCAAACCCCATATTAGGAGAACCACAACCACCGCAGACAGAAGCGTTGGCAGCCTTGCGCTGAACTGATTGCCCAAGAAAGTATTATTGTAGTCAAACAGCTTGTAGGAAAGCTGCATGCACCAGTATATAAACGGCGGCTTGTCAAAGCGGTACTCTCCGGCAAAGGTCGGGACGATAGGGCTATCGCGATCTATCATCTCCTGGGCAGCGTAGGCAAAACGAGGTTCATCCCTATCCACAAAGGGAAAGTGTATGATGCCCGGGAAGAGCCAAATCAGCGTCAACACCGCAAGTAGCGCCCGAGGATGCTCTGCAATCAACATCTCATAGAGATAGGCCAGTTTGTTATCAAGACCCACCCACGCCCTTTTAACTCCGTTTAAAATTGAGGCTTTAGATGCTTTGGCTGCCTGACTGGGTATTGGGTCCGCCATGACCAGTCTTTCTAAGACAAAGGCCCGGTCCAAGCGAGAGAAAAATAGTCGCGTTCCCAACAATACCAGATCCCACGGAACGGTCCAATTGCTATCCCGCTACTGTCGATCCCTTGGATGGAGGGCTGAAAACATTCCGCGTGCTGGCTCCCAGATAATCGCGGTTGAGCTTGGCGATTGCGTCCAGCGTGATGCCCTTGGGACAAACCGCCTGGCACTCTCCCATATTGGTACAGCTGCCAAAACCCTCCTTGTCCATGGCTGCCACCATTGCGAGCGCCCTGCGACTCTTCTCCGGCGAGCCCTGCGGAAGCGTATTGAGGTGCGAGACCTTTGCCCCTACAAAAAGCATCGCCGAAGCGTTTGGACAGGCGGCCACACAGGCACCGCAACCAATACAGGCGGCAAAGTCCATGGCCGCGTCTGACTTCTCTTTGCCCACCAGAATCGCGTTCCCGTCGGGCGCCGAGCCTGTCCGTGCCGTTATAAAGCCTCCCGCTTGAATGATCCTGTCGAAGGCACTGCGATCCACGATCAGGTCCTTGATAATGGGAAATCCCTTCGCGCGAAACGGCTCTATGGTGATGGTCTGGCCGTCCTTGAAATGACGCATATGCAGTTGGCAGGCGGTGGTGCGCCCCTTGCCGCCCTGGGGGACGCCATTGATCGTCAGCGAGCACATACCGCAGATGCCCTCACGGCAGTCATGGTCGAAAGCCACCGGCTCATTGCCGGCTGCAATGAGCTGCTCGTTGAGCAGATCCAGCATTTCCAGGAAGGAGCTGTCGGACGAAACCCCGTTGAGTTCATAGTCCAGGAGTTTCCCGGGCTGGCCTTTATTCTGTCTCCAGATTCTTAGATGGAAGTTCATAAATTATTTGTAGCTCCTTACCGCCAGATGGACATTTTCAAAGACAAGCGGCTCGATATGTTTGACCGGGGGGGCCAGCACCTGGTGTTCCCAGGCCGACACATGGCAGAACTTCTCGTCGTCGCGCATCGCCTCGCCATCGGGGGTCTGATGCTCCACGCGGAAATGCCCACCGCAACTCTCGTCGCGGTCGAGCGCGTCAAAGCAGAGTAGCTCCGCGAACTCCAGATAGTCGGCCACCCGTCCCGCCCTTTCAAGTTCCACATTCAGGTCACGGGGATTGCCGGTCACGCGCAATTCTTTGTAGAAGCTCTCACGCAATCCCGGAATCCCGGAGAGAGCGCGCTGAAGGCTCTCTGCGCTTCTGGCCATGCCGCAATCGTTCCACATAAGTTTTCCCAGCTCCGCGTGGAAGCTACGCGCTGAACGGTTGCCCTTGATCGACATGAGCTGGCTGATTCTGTCTTCCACCTCTTTGCGGGCCTCGGCAAAAGCCGGATGATCGGTGGAGGGCCTGTGCGGGCCGACCTGTGCCAGGTAGTTCGGCACGGTGGCTGGGGCCACAAAGTATCCGTCGCTCAAGCCCTGCATGAGGGCCGAAGCGCCCAGACGGTTGGCTCCGTGATCGGAGAAGTTCGCCTCTCCCAGCACGAAGAGCCCCGGAATATTGCTCATGAGGTTATAATCCACCCAAAGGCCGCCCATCGTGTAATGCACGGCCGGGTAGATGCGCATCGGGGTTGTATAGGCATCCTCACCCGTAATGCGCTCGTACATTTCAAAGAGGTTTCCATAGCGCTCTTCGATCTTGGGCTTGCCCAACCTCTTGATTGCGTCGGCAAAGTCCAGATAGACGCCGCGGCCCACGGGACCCACCCCGCGCCCGTCGTCGCAGGCCTCTTTTGCCGCGCGCGAGGCAATGTCGCGGGGGGCGAGGTTCCCAAAGGAGGGGTATTTGCGCTCCAGATAGTAATCGCGGGCTTCCTCGGCGATCTCGGAGGGCTTCTTGCCACAGTCGTTCTTTGTCTTGGGCACCCAAACCCGCCCGTCATTGCGGAGACTCTCCGACATGAGGGTCAGTTTGTTCTGCTGATCGCCATGCTGGGGAATGCAGGTCGGGTGGATCTGAGTGTAACATGGGTTGGCAAAGTAGGCGCCCTTTTTGTAGGCGCGCCAGATGGCAGTGGCGTTACAGCCGACCGCGTTGGTTGAAAGGTAAAAGACCGTCGAGTAGCCTCCCGTACAGAGGAGCACCGCATCGCCGCTCCAGCTCTCTATGGCTCCCGTCACCAGATCTCGCGTGATAATACCCTTGGCGTGTCCGTCGACAATCACCAGATCAAGCATTTCGTGGCGGTTGTGCATAGTGACCTGTCCCAGGCTGATCTGTCTGGAGAGGGCGCTATAGCAACCCAAAAGGAGCTGCTGGCCGGTCTGTCCGCGGGCGTAGAAGGTACGGGAGACCTGCACGCCCCCGAAGGAGCGGTTGTCCAGATAACCGCCGTATTCGCGGGCGAAGGGCACTCCCGTTGCCACGGCTTGATCGATGATGGCTGGAGAGACCTCCGCCAGACGGTAGACATTGGCCTCACGTGCACGGAAATCCCCGCCTTTGATAAGATCGTAGAAGAGCCGGTGGACACTGTCGCCGTCGTTCTGGTAGTTCTTGGCGGCGTTGATGCCACCCTGCGCGGCAATCGAGTGGGCACGGCGCGGAGAGTCCTGATAACAAAAGCACTGTACGTTATAGCCCTGCTCGGCCAGGCTCGCGGCGGCGGCGCCTCCCGCAAGCCCGGAGCCCACCACGATGATATTGTATTTGCGCCGGTTGGCGGGATTCACCAGCTTGTAGGTGGCTTTCGCGTTGCTCCATTTGTCCTTAAGGGGACCGGGAGGTATATGCGCATCTGGCTGGGTAGGTTGAATCATTTTATTCCTTTCAAAGTTTTGATTTCCTCGACGGTTGTCTCTACGGGTTTCTTGTCGGCAATTCTCATCAGTCTGGGTTTGGTGTCAATAAAACCTCTCCCATCACATTTTAACTCCCCCAGTACGCCCTGTATGTTCCTTGTTTTTCTCAACCAGAGAGCCGCTTCCTTGGGGGCTGGCTTTTCGCCCTTCGCCGACGTTTCTTCAAAGGCTCTTACTATGAGAGACAGCCCATCGTACATGAATCCCGTGGCGTACTCGGGAGCGCGATGGTACTTATCCTGGTATTTTGCCGAAAAACCCGCCGTCGGAGCAGCGCACGAAACATACCAGCGCCCCTGTATATACTCGTAATCCTCGTGTCCATCATAACATCCGTCTATGGTCGTAACGTCGCATTTTAGCCCAAGTTCCTTGAAACGTTTCTCGACAATAAACATCTCAGGGGCCACCGAAAAGTCAAAGAACACATCCGGTTTGGACTCCTTTATCTCTGTAAGGTACGTCAAGAACTCGCGCTCTCCAGAATTGTACGAAATGTCGGCCACAAGCTCCATGCCTGCCTTTTTGAGCTCATCCCGCACGGCCTGAGCGGCATAATCGCCGTCAAACGAATGCCAATGCAGCATTGCCACGCGCTTGTAGTGCAGCTTGCGACAGGTATCAACCACCAGTACAGCCTCGCGTTCAGCCGATGTCGTAATGGCGGAGTTTAAGGGGCTATGTCCCAACACTTTTGGATTAAAGGTCGAGATCGTCATGTGGGGAATTCCGGCCCTTTGAGCTACGGGCATCGATACCATGGAGGAGTCTCCCCAAAAGTTCGTTAAGAAATCAACCTTATCCAGGCTCACCAGCCTGTTGGCCGCCAGTAACGATCCTCTCATTTCCCCGGCGCTATCCTCAAAAAACATCTTATACTCAAGCTTCGTGGATTCCTTCTCCAACTCCGCCACCCGCAAGAGAGCCGCATCTCTCAAGGGTTCTCCATAAACCGCCATCTCGCCGCTTAAGGGCAGAATAATCCCGATCTTTACAACCGGTCTTCCGGCAGGAGCCGCGTCTCCTTCTGCGACAACAGCGGCGCAGATCGTCATAACAAATAACAATACTTTCTTCATTTCACTCCTTTCAGCCTTTTGAGTTCCTGTAGACTGACCTGACGGCCCACGCCATTTTCGTAGTAGACCAAGACGGGGGCCGGATGAAAGATGTGGTTTTCCTGCTGTACTTCTCCAAAGGTAGTCTGCACGGTTCCCATGGCACTCAGGCTTTTTCTTATTGCAATGCCAGTCGGACGCTGTCCGCCAGCAGAGGCGTGCTCCACCGCCTGCACCAATATTCCGGGAATATCATAGGCATAGGGATCATAGGGTAAATTGGCAACCATTCCGCAGGCCTTCATCTTGTCCCGAAACTCCTGTGTAAGAGGCGGGGGACCGGACACCCACTTGCCATTCGCCAGAGTTCTGTCCACCAGAAGGTCAAGCGACTCCAACGCTATGACTGGGGTCTGGATGTCCAATTGTCTCAACTGTGTCATAAGAATGTCCGGATCGGGGGGGGTGGGTCCATAGACAATGGCGTCCGGGTGCAGCTCTCTGGCCTTGAGCAAATACCCACGAAAATCCTTGGGATCGTCAGCATTCCAGAATAACTCACCTGCGTCGTCCAGCCCCAGACCGTCAGCCGCCTTCTTCATTCCCCTGGCATAAAGAAGAATCGCCGCCTGGCGCTGTCCCATAAACACAAATTTTTTGTATCCAAAGGCCTTCATAGACTGCGCCGCCAAGTAAGCAGTATCCTCCGCCGTTGCAAAATAGGTGAAAGTCCATTCGCCTAAAGCGGCATCTTCGCTGGCTAGAGCCAACTGTGGCAAATGATATCTTTTGCATAGGGGTTCCACAACCCGCGCCGAGAGAGCAGCAACGGTAATGATGGCATCCACATGATCGGTATTTATGAGTTTCATCGCGGCCAGATGCGTTACTTTGGGATCGAACTGCGAGTCCTCAAAAATAAACTTGTACTCAAAGCGGTTCTTGGGATCGGCATTGAGTTCCTCCACCTTTCTGGATATTACACTAACCAGTTCTTTGCCAATCGCTCCTATATTCCCGCTCATCGGAGTTACGACCCCTATCTTTATCGCAGGCTTGCCGCTCCGGGAAATAGAGGCGGCCACCGACGCCTGCTCCGCTTTCTTCGCGTTAAAGAACAATATCCCCGCCGCTCCGGCTATCAGGAGCACTATGATAACAACTGGCAGAGCTTTCTTCATCCCTTTAACCCCAGCAACACGCTAAGTGGAATGCTCGCGAATCCGATAAAAACCCCCAAACCGTAAATGAAAGCTAGTGCGTTGAGGGGGTAGCGCCACTTCTCATTGCGCAAGCCCACCGTCTGGAACATCGAGGAGATGCCGTGGGAGAGGTGCAGGCAGAGCGCCCCCATGCCGACGACGTAGAAAATGCTGATCCACGTCGTTTTGAAACCATGCAGCATCATCTCGTAAACATTGGGAATCCCATAGGTGAGGCCATTCTCTGTCACCAGATACTCGCTGGGCGCGTAGGGAGAGGGCAGCACCTTGACCGTAAAGTGCAGAATATGGAATACGATAAAGGCAAGAAGGATAATTCCCCCGATGAGCATCGTCCGGCTGGCAAAAGTCGCCTTTAGCGTTTTCTTCATCTCATAGGGATCTGGACGGGTACTGGCCTTGTCATGGGCCAGCCAGATGGCCATCGTCACGTGCACAACAACGCTCAGAAGGATCACCGCGCGGAATCCCCACAGGATCGGAGCGGGAAGCGTCTGCAGGTGGTGCGCGTACATATTGATCGCCTCGGGGCCGATGAAGAACTGCAGGTTGCCCAGCATATGGATCAGGACAAAACCGCTCAGGATAAAGCCGGTAACGGCCATCAAAATCTTCCTGCCAATGGTGGAGCCCACGAAACGAAGGATCGCGCTCATATAGTGATGGGTTTACTTTTTACAATTGTCAAAAGAAAGGCAAGCACAGAAATACTTGCGGTCGGGAGTACTTGTGTTAGAGTCTTGTCATGGTCAACTGGGCGAAATGCAAGATAGCCGAAGCGCTCCAAGCCAAGTCACGGAAAGTGTGGGTCTTCAAGGGCACCCGAGTTCCCGTGATGATGCTTTTCAAGATCCTGAAAGGGGGAGGCAATGTGGAGAGCTTTGTCCTTCAGTTTCCCACCGTCACCAAACAGCAGGCCCAGGTGGCGATCGGCTACGCGGCGCTGACTTTGGAAATCTTTGACGAAAAAAGTTGACTCATAGGTAGAACAGGCTCTAATTCTTTTCCATGCGAAGATTTGTTCTTCCCGGAATTTTAATGTTGATGGCGTTTATGCTTGCTGGCTGCGCCTCCGCCCCGGCCACGCCGCAGGCGCAACGTTACTATTTGGATCCCTCGGTGGAGATGTATCATTACCACACCTATGGATTTTTGCAGGTGACGGCCTGCCGGTATCTGGACGAGGCCATGCCCTCCGATCCGGTTATGCAGGCGGATTATCTCAAGCGCCACAAACATCCCGACGGCCCCGTGAGCGTTCACTATACCGACGAGGTTGTCTGGAGAGTACTGCAATTGGAAATGGAAAAACGCGGTTACCAGCAGGTGGATCCCACCCAAGCCGATATCCTCATTGCCTATTATGGAGGCCCGCGACCCCTGACTCCCATGAAGTCGACGCGTTTCCAGCCCTGCGCCTTTGACGAGTTCTTTGTAAGAAACGAGCTTACTCCCCATTCTTTCTTTGTGGATCTGATCGATGCCAAGAGGGGAGTGCTTCTCTATCGGGGATGGGACAACAGCACCTACGCAAGCTCCTCCACGCCGGAACCCTTCAATGTGCTGCTTTCCACCAGAAGCTGCATCGGATTCTTCCCATCAAGTATGTAGAAAGAAGACCTCTTATGACAACCGAAGAAGCTCCCATCTCTCACCCAACGGCCAAGTCGTTATTGGGACTCGGGGCTACTGTTGTTGGCATAACACTCTTGGTCTATTTGGCATCCCGGATCGTCACGGGACACCCAGCCCAGCCTGCCTGTGCGGAGCAGCGCACACCACCTGCTCGGCCCGCGATTGCGGCAGCCCCGGCTGCACCCAGAAGGAATGTATCCGTGGTTGTGTCCAGTTCCACAAGGGGTCCCTCCGGGACTACCAGCCAGACTGTTGTAGTGGAAGCCTCCGGGCTCTAGCTAAAATAGTATTTTTTACAATTCCATCGCAAGGTGGGATTCCTCTGTGCTAAAGTATGGTTGACGCCGCGTTGTATAGCTTCCCTGGTGGTCCACACGCGACTCATCCAATCCACTCCTCTCTATGGCAACATCCCACGCTACTCTTAAGGCATTACTCGGCATTACACTTACAGCCGGACTCCTAACAGTCGTAACCAGGGGCTACCTGAACCGTGTCGAGGCTCATATGCCCAAAATAGAACCCTGTTACCAGTCCTCTCATATCGAACGGCCAAGATCCCAGTTGCTGTCGCAGATACTGGCCGATCAGGCTCGGACAAACCATATTACGTCCGTACCTAATGCCCCAAATCAGGATCATTCTTTTTAGTGCTTGATATTGGGAACGATTACACTATAATATAATCATGTAAGTGAGTCTGTATAACTGTGAATTTATGAAACTATCTCGTCTGCTCCCAAATAAACAAGCCGGCTATACCGTCGCAGGTGATGCCGTCAAAACTGTCGGCGTCATCGGGCTCACTGCAGCTACCGTTTGGGCAGTATGGCACGCGGCACCCTGGCTTGGACGCAACGGCAAAGATGCGTTTGCATGGGTATGCAGCAAGGTGGGCTTAGGCTCGACAGAAACAGAGACCCTAGAAGCTCCCACACCAATACCACCCGCGCGCAACACTCCGAGAACTCCGCCACCTGCCAATGTGCCTAGCGCACAGCCTACGACTCTCTCCGTGGATGTCACCACGGTGAACGTAACAATTCCGGCAGGCACTAATTCACCTGTCTCCAATAGCCCCGTGGAACAGACTACCAACGCTCCAGTGCAAAATGGACAAAATAATGTACAGCCAAGCGGCCAAGCAGCCAACAGTACCCCCGACCAGCCCTCATACGGTCCATCGGATCAGGCCTCGTATGGACCACAGTCGGCCCCCGGGGGATATGGAAGCCAACCTGTCACATATTATAGGAACGGGTTCATACCTGAAATACCCGAGGGTGCCTATTATGCCGGTTATGCCCTGGATTTATATGGCGGATATATGCCAGTGTACGGGATGATCGGCAATGGAGGCTATTATTCGATTTGGTGGGACAGTAATGGCCGCGAACATTCAAGGTATGGCGAACGCAATGATCTGCGTAACGACCGTGACGTGCCCCATTATAACCACGGCGACAGGGAGCATCGCCCTATACACATTCCAGTCAACGGCAATCAGGGGGGGTCGTCCCAGGGCGGACATGATGGGTCTCGCCCGGGTAACAATGGCGATCACAATCAAGGATCGGGGCAGGATGGGCGCAATGGACCTCACACGGGCGGCAATGGCGATCACCATACAGAACCGGGAAGGGACGGACATTGGGAATTTAATAAGGATGGCCATCGATGGCAGTGGCATGGCGACAACCCACCGTGGCAAGGTTTACCCGGCAGAAAAGACGGTGGACATCCAGGGCAAGGCAGTGGAACGCACAACCCTCCGGCTAATACCGGCGGCTCCGGAACCTCCACAGGAGGGGGGACCAGCACGGGTGGCGGAACGGGAAAACCAAGTACAGGCGCTCCTTCGCAGGGCGGCAGCAGCGGCATCAGTACCTATACACGCCCGCAGGGAAGAATTACCGCCCCGCAGCGTACGTCCGCTGCACCTACACCTACAGCCCAGCATCTTGGCGGTGGATCGGTTCAAGCGCCAGTCGTACGACAAAGCGCGCCTCCACCGCCATCACACCCAAGTGGCGGCGGTCATGCAGGCCCCGGACACAGCCACTGACCTTACTTTTGTCCAAGAACCCCGCCTGATAGAACCTGGCGGGGTTCCTTTTTATCAAGACGCCGAAAGAGTTGTCTTTATTTCCCATTCCCTATAGCCTGATTCTCCATGATCTGGCTGTATCGCCTCTTCTTCTGGCCGATGTTACTCATCCTGCTGCCGGCTTACCTTGTCAAAATGTTCAAGCGCGGCGGCAACTGGCATCTGGCCGAGAGGTTCGGCATCGTCAACCCGCCAGCCAAAAAATTAGGCGTCAAGAGGCTCTGGCTGCACGCGGTCTCCGTGGGGGAGCTCAACGCCGTCAAAGTGCTTCTGCAGCAGCTAAAGACCCGTAATGACTGCGAGGTGATGTTGTCGGTCACCACGACCACCGCCCGAAAGCTGGCTGACGAGAAGTTCAAAGAGCTATGCGCCTATATTTTCACCTTCCCGATAGACGTCTTTTCTGGATGCGTATTCAAAAGGATGCAGCCGGACAAACTGATCCTGATGGAGGAGGAGCTCTGGCCTGAAACCCTGCATCAGGCGGCCAAACGCAACGTGGGCGTATATCTTATCAATGGACGCGTCTCCGACCGTTCCTTCAAACGGATGATGGCTCTCAGGTGGGCCATCCAAAGGTTGCTGCGGAAAGTAACGCGCATCATGACAGCCACAGCCCAGGACACCGATAGATATCTCTCACTGGGTGCCAACCGAGAGCTTGTGTACCAGACAGGAAGCCTCAAGTTTGACGCTCCCGTGGGCGCCCCGCTTGATGAAGCAACCCGCAAGTCCCTTCTGGACTCGCTTGGATTTTCACCGACCGATACCATCATTATCGGAGCTTCTACCTGGGCGGGCGAGGAGGAGACCCTTCTAAACGCCTATGCCGGAATCAGAGACGAGTTCCCCGGGCTCAAGCTCCTGGTGGTGCCGCGCCACGCCGAGCGTCGGGATGAGGCGGAAGCGGCCTTTAAAAAGAGCGGCATCAGCTATCACAGGCGTTCCGCCGGAGCGGTCTCGGGAAGGCCTGATGCGATCCTGGCCGATACCACAGGGGAGCTTTCGAAGCTTATTCAGCTTGCCAACGTCGTTTTTGTCGGGAGAAGTTTGCCGCCGCACAAGGAGGGACAAACTCCCATAGAGGCCGGGGCCGCGGGCAAGCCGGTTCTCATGGGACCGGGGATGAGCAATTTCAAACTGATCGCGCAATCCCTGGTTGATGAAGGCGGCGGGATCTTTGTTGGGGGAGAGGCGACGCTCAAAGAAGAGCTCAGAAAACTTCTCTCAGATCCGGAGAAGAGGAACCGGATGGGGGAACGGTCGCGCGCGTGGTTCGAGAAAAACCGCGGGGCAACCGAGAAGACTCTGGAGAGCTTGGATCTGTAAAAAGTCCCGTGAATCCAGATTTTACGCGTCTTACGAGGTATAACGCAAACAACCCGATTGCCTTTTGGACAACCGGGTTGTTGAAAGAGAGATTTCTCTGAGGGTTAACGGGCTACAGTGTAGTTGACGGTGGCGGCAGGGTCAGGATAGGCCATCTCGGCATTCCTGCGAGCTACCTTCATCAGATCATAGATTCGTGCGCCCTGTCTCTCAAGATTGCCAGTATTGCGGCGAACCTTCAAAGAAAGATCAGGAATTGGCAAGTATCTATACCGTGCAATAATATTGATAGCGGCAGGAGAAGGATTTGTGGGAGACATATTATATGTTCCGCTTGGAAGACCCCCAAGACCATAACGAGCCGATATCTTTGCCGTGAAGGAGGTGGCATCATTCGTACCACGCTGGTGGTCACAGTAGAACACACCCTCCTGCTGCACGAGCAGCGAAGGAACATTTGTGGTTATGATGTCAAGATCGGCTTTTCTAATCGCGGTAGCCCTCAGCTGCCTAGCATAGACCGGATCAGTCCTTGCACGAATCGCCTCCACGTCACCTTGAATCCGGTGGAGAGTCTCATTGGCAGCATCAAGTTTCTGGCCGTTGGCAGTAACGCCATTCAAAACTTGGTTCAAAGTTCCGTCGCTGGCCCGCCCCATCAGTATCAGGGTATCCACCTGATTGCTCACGCCAGCCACCTGACTGCCCGTGTTATCAAATCCTGTCTGTATACTTACCGACAAGTTGGTCAAGTCGGCAGGACTGACGGTAAAATTCGTCTCGGAAACAGTGTTAGTCTCGTAGATGGTAACAACATTGGTTGTCGATGCCTGAATAACCGGTTGAGTGGCTGTCCCGTTTGTCGACGTACCAGATGTAGCGGAATTTGTGGGAGCCACAGGAGGAACGATCGGCGCGTTTGTCGATGTGCCGGATGTGGCGCCAGAGGCGGGATTCGCCGGAGCAGTAGCCCCCGTACGATGTCTCGGGGTATGAGTGGAAGGGGGATTATCGGGCAATGCGTGCGCGTTCGGAGCCAAGAGTCTGTAGGCCGCATAGGCAACAGCAGCTAAGCCAGCAGCAAAGACACCGAGACCGAGGACAGCCTTCGCGTTAGGATGAGAGATTTCTGTAGTCATAAATAATTTGTGTTTGGATTAGTGTTTATGGGTGATTATATAGTAGGCGCTTCGTGACCAGCGGCAGGTCTAGCTCCAGTAGGAGCGGCAGGTCTAGCTGTACGAGCTGCGGGAGCGGCGGCGGGGCGGCCTCCAACGGGAGCACGTCTCTCTGTGGGGGATTCTGAAGCGCGTCTCTCAGCGGGGGCACTACTTCCCACGGGAGCTTCTGCTTCAGCGGGAGTTGAGGGAGTGCGGTTGCGGAATATACTCTTCACAAAGCCACAAAGCCAGTTGCCGATTTTCATGAAGGTGGGTAGACGTCTTTCTCCAAAGCTGGCGGAGGCCGGGGCGTCCCTGCGAGTAGTATCCCTACCCCTGCGAGTGGTATCTCTATCAGTGCGAGTGGTATCTCTATCAGTGCGAGTGGTATCTCTATCGGCGGGGTCTGTCTCCCTCCTAGTAGGAATCCTGCGAGACAATTCATCCATGGTTCTTCTTCTAGCATCTTCGGCCGCAGTAGTAGCCGCAGAGGCTCCACTAAGGAACTCGTTAAGGCTCACAATACTACGATCGTTCAGTTGGAAAGTACCCGCGTCTGAAACATCAATTTTGGCCAACAAGCTGGAAGCTCTGGCATGAGCCACGCCGGCAGCGTGAACCTGTCGCTTGGTAGTAACCCCCTCCGCGTTGAACGCAAGGTATTCAGCATCATAGATATCGTTCAGTTCTGCCCTTATCCTACGACGTCTCTTATTAATAATACGCATACATCTGGTGTACTCATCCTGTGTCGTAACCGGGAGCTTCTCTGGACTAGCGGCCTTCGTATATGTGGCCAGCCCAACAAGTTGGTCGCGCATCTGAGTAAGACCTCCCCTCATCTCGTATAGAGCAGAATCTATCGCTGTTGGGTAACGCTCTGCAATGACCGCGCCAGCAGCAGAGCCAGCCTTAGCGGCAACCTCTTCGGCGCTCAGAGCAGCCTCATCGGCGGCAGGATTAGCAGGAGCTTCGGTTCCAGTAGGTGATCTTCCAGTAGCAGCATCTTCGGCAGGAGCCTCGGTCTCAGCGGGAGTTCTTCCAGCATCGGCAGCAGGAGCTTCGGCCGTACGAACATTTACCTGAGGCTCATGGATACCTGGGGACTCAGCGGTGGTGGATTCAGTAGCGGGAGTTGTCATATAGAAATAGTTAGTTTTTGTAATGCAATAATATTATATAATGTACCGTATTTTCAAGTAAAATATACAAATTTTTCACATAATGTCATATCACGTTATTAATTAGATAGATAAGTTGTATTATTTGGCGGGCGCAGTGGGCATCATGGACGGAGTGGACCCAGTGGACGATGTGAATAAGACATTTATGGTAGCATTACAATGATCTGGCATAGTAAACCTTCTCTAAAATAAGCCCTCTTGCAGGAGCTATCACTATTTCGTGGGTGCGCGCAGGGTGCAAGAGCAGTTCCTTCACGCGCTCAAGGGCAAGCTTGCCACGCGCAACCTCAAGGGCGCCCCCGACAAGCCCGCGCACCATCTTATACATAAATCCGCTGCCAATAACGGCAATGGTAACATAAGGGCCGGAGCGCCGCACAGAAATGCGGCGAATGGTTTTGACGGAAGTCTCCCCCGTATTCACGTGGGCGGCAAGGCTTCGAAAGTCATGGCGTCCCACAAAAAGAGCGAGAGTCTTTTTTAACAGCGGCAACGAGATCTTGTACGGGGGAACGTATACCGTGCGCGTCTCGAAAGGGGTGGCGGGAGTCAGCTTCAAGCGGTAGAGATACTTCTTTCCTTTGGCTGAAAAGCGCGCGTGGAATTTGTCGGGAACAATAGTAAGTGAGCGAATAAGTATCGTCGGAGGCAAAAGCGCCTGGATCGCTTTTTTTAATTTGGCACAGCCGTGCGGCCAATCTGCATCAAAATGTGCCGTCTGTCCCCAGGCGTGCACGCCGCTATCGGTGCGGCTAGCTCCGTGTATTCTTATTTCTTTTTTAAGAACCTTTCGCAATGCGGCCTCTATCACGTCCTGAACAGCTCCCCCGCCCTTCTGGCTCTGCCAGCCAAGGAACTCTGTGCCATCGTAGGCTATGATGAGTTTGAAACGCATGGCTATGGGTTCTGTGTAAGATAATCCTCCAAAATCAACGCCGCCGCTTTGGAGTCCACCGTACCATCGCGCTTTTGCAGGCCCTTTTTGATTTTCTGTTTGGGAATCTGGCTCTCGGCCTCAAAAGATGAAAGCCCTTCATCCACAGTCGTAACGGGAAGGCCGAGGGGAGCGAGGGTATCTTTTATAAAGCGTTCCACTTCAAGTGTTAGCTCGCTCTTATTGCCTTCCAAAGTAAGGGGGAGACCCACAATAAGATGGGTAACTTTCCTCTCTAGAATCTCGCCTTTAAGATACGCAAGGCGCTCGTTGAAAGAGGGTTGTGTGGCTGCTGGAATCGTGAAAACAACACGCAGCTCATCGCACCAGGCCAGACCCCAGCGTTTACGCCCATAATCGACTGATAAAAAAACTTTCACTTCTTTTGAACCATTTTTCTATCACTTGTGTCTAAAGATGTAGAGACTTTTATAGAATAAGAGTTCTCATAGGTTTTCCGCCCGGCGGTCCGAGTTGACCCCCGGGCGGTTTTTTTGTGAATGGAAGAGGAAGTATTTTTCTTCTGGCCATTTTTAGGGAAGATGAGTGTAATAGGGCGTATGTCCGCCACTTCCGCGCAAAAGCCCGTAATCCTATCGGGCATCAAGCCGACCGGACGCTTTACCCTCGGTCACTATATCGGCGCGATGAATAACTGGCGCAAGCTCATGGAGGAAGGAGACGCGTTCTTTATGGTGGTGGATCTGCACGCGCTCACCGTCACTCCCGACCCCAAAGAGCTGGCCATGCAGACACAGGAAATGCTTTTGTGGTTTCTTTCCTGCGGTCTGGACCCCAAAAAATGTCATATCTTTTTGCAGTCGCACGTGATAGGGCATACCGAACTAGCCTGGGTGTTGGGATGTCTGACCCCCGTCGGGCAGATGGAGCGCATGACGCAGTACAAGGATTATCTGGCAAAAGGCAAAAACGCCTACGGGGGAATTCTGTATTACCCTATCCTCATGGCCGCCGATATCCTGATCTACAATGCCGACAAAGTCCCGGTCGGCGAGGATCAAAAACAGCACGTGGAGCTCGCCAGGGATATCGCGGAAAAGTTCAACCGCGTCTACGCGCCACTTTTCAAGATGCCGGAACCGGTCAGCCCGAAGGTGGGAGCGCGTGTTATGTCGCTAAAGGACCCCACCAGCAAGATGAGCAAGAGCGAGGAGGATCAGGGCGGAAACATCCTGCTGGAGGACAGTCCCGAGGCCATGCGCAAGAAGATCATGTCGGCAGTCACCGACAGCGGCAGCGAAGTGCTTGCCCGCGAGGATAAGCCGGGCATCACAAACCTTTTGACCATCATGAGCGCGCTGGGCGGCAGACCCATCGCCGAGCTGGAGGCCGAGTTCGAGGGCAAAAACTACGGCGCCTTCAAGAAGGCGGTGGCCGATACAGTGGTAAATACCCTTGCGCCGGTGCAGGAGAGATACCGTGAATTGAAAAACAACCCCGCCTACCTGAAACAGGTACTCGCCGATGGCGCTCTCCACGCGCAGAAGCGTGCGGACGCAATGATGGAAAAAGTCTACGAAGCGGTGGGGCTTATCGGAAGATAAAATATGGTGCCCATCATCCTGGATCATGACATTGGCACAAATCCGGATGATTTTTTTGAGCTGCTGCTGCTGCTTTCCAGGGCTCCCGAAAGATTGAAACTCCTGGTGTCCGGAAACCGGTTCCCCGTGGAGCGCGCCCTCATGGCCGCTGGGGTATTGAAGGATCTGGGGTTCGATCCGGGTATGTCACTCTCCGGAGAGGAAACCGGCTGCGCGGAGTTTTACGCGCCGGAAACCCTGTCCAAAGAGCTTCCGCCACCCGCGGCCGATTACATCAAGACAATCCGCCGCATCATTGAGAGGGACGGCCGCACGGTCTACCTGTGCACGCAGGGGCTCTCCAATCTGGCGAGATTCGCCAGGGAGTATCCTGAGCTTGTGGGTCAACTGGACGTCTATCACATGGGAATGAACCTGAACGGCTATGAGAACTGGATCAAGGGCGGAACCAACATGGAGGCGGACCCCGCAGCGGCAAAGTTTATTTATGGAACGCTCCGGAATCTGACCGTTGTGGGCGCTCACACGACAACACAGGAGGGTCTGAGGGTCAATCCCGGCACCCTCTTGTATAGAATTGTGAGCGGCAAGGGGCACCCTGCCTTTCAAAAGCTGGCGGCACATCTGGAAAATTTCCACGGGCGTCGCGGCCGGTATCCCTGCATGCACGATCCGCTGACAGCCAGCGCGGCCCTGGGCGAGAACTTCTGTCAGTTTCAAAAGGTCTCCGTGGACTTCGATCATCGGGGGCTATATAGAAAAGGGAGCCAGATGATAGTGAACATATCGAGGACGGAATGCGACACGGGGGGCTTTATGGAATATCTTGCGAAGGCGCTGGAGGGATTGGTAGGGTAAAAGCCATGAATAAATATCAATATCCTCTCTCAAAAGCATCAAAATTCGGATGGCCGGGCATAAGAGGATACGCTTTCAATTCCAGGGAAAATTTTTCCAGGGCAAGCGCGGCTCTGATTGAGGTAACCAAGAGACATGGACTGGTTCGAAGCACCGTCAGTGATCGAATATATCTTGTTCTTTCTGGAAAAGGAAAGTTTGTCATCGGGAAGACCACCCTCTCTGCCAAAAAAGATGATGTCATCATAGTCCCCAAAAATACGAACTATGACTATTCAGGGAGAATGAAGCTCTTTCTGGTGCACTCCCCAGCCTATGATCCCGCCAACGACGTTGACATAGAAAATCTACAGCGCATAAAGAAAAAACAAAAATCCCTATGATAAAGAATCATGTCTACTACATGACTCTGGCGCTCAAAGAAGCCGCCAAAGCAAGGATCGCTGGAGAACTGCCCATAGGCTGCATTCTTGTTGGCGGCACCAAAGTTATCGGGCGGGGTCAGACGTCTCCCCACAGAAAAGGCTCTATTGTCGCCCATGGGGAGCTCATGATGCTCCTGAAGGCCAAAAAGAAGATTTACTCCTGTGAACGCCCTCTTGTTTTGTACACGACTCTTGAACCGTGCCTGATGTGCCTCGGAGCGGCCATGCAGTGCGGAGTGGATAGAATTATCTACGGAATGAAATGCGCGCCGGACGGAGCCATTTCCATGGGAACAACATTTACCGCGGGGGGACATAAACTTCCGCCCATCACCGGAGGCGTGTTGGAGAAAGAATGCGTGGAAGAGTTTCGTCGGTGGCCCGGGGACAAAACGAATGCCGCCGGAAAGTACGTCAGGGAGATTTTGGAGGCATATAACGAAAGCTGATTTTAGTATTTGCCATGATCTAAAAAACCCTCATACTTGCCTACATGGGCAGTAAGAATTGGATGTTTTACACGGCCTACGCCGTTTTGGTCATTGGAGCGGGAATGGCGCTCTTTTTAAGCGAGAGGCCGCTATCGGCAACTGTGGTAACCTGGGCGCTCTTCAGTTTTAACGTCGCGGCCATCGTCTTTGTAACCCCCGCCTTTTTGAACTTTGTCCGCGAGGTAAAGAAACCAAGCGATGACACGCAGGTATTGGAGGAACTCCACAATATCCGTGAGCAGCTCTCTGAGCTGATTGAGAACAACGGACAGCCCACCGAACAGATCACCATGAAGGATATTCTGCACGCGACGGCTGTGCGGCCTGTAACAAAGGCAAAAGAAGAAGTTAAATTGCCGGCAGAGTCTGCCCGCACGTCGGCTGTCAATACGCCTCCTGCTTCGATGCCGGACGTAAAGGTAACGCAGGCCTTCGCGCATACGGTTCATTCGGCAAACCCTTCCGCTGCCGTGCACAAGCCCGAACAGATCTCGCTCTTTGACCAGTCCACACAGGCGGGCAGCACGCCAACCTCGGAGGCATCCAACACTGCAGACACTTCGCAGGAGAATACGCCGGCTGCCACTCCGGTTGCTCCCGCAGACGCGGTGATTACAGCGACGGTCCATGTGGAAGAATCGGATGTGCTTTGCATACGCGGAGAGGGCGGCGGGCTCAACTGGCAGGAAGGGATTCCCATGACCGACGAGGGAAACGACCGCTGGAGCTACAAGGCCAGCGCCCTCACCATTCCAGCCACCTGCCGGATCTATCTTAACGACGAGATCTCTTCCTTTGGCGATGACATTGTCCTGCAGCCCGGACAGTATTTGGAGATCTCGCCGAGCTTCCCGAAGGTGGAGGCGTAGAAAAGGCGCCCGTTATGGGACAAACAAGACAACCTTGCCGTCTACAATTTTAACCAAGTGTGTGGGCACCACAATCTGTCCTTTTTCGTTTATCGATATGACACCTGTGGCTGAAGCCCTGTCTTTGATTGCCAGTAAACCCCGCGCTATTTCTGCACGAGTGGGTTTGCGGTCGGAATATTGTTTGCAGACCACACTGATAAATTGCAGATAGTCGTAAAAGTTGCTCTCGGCAAACTTTGCTGGATGCCCGTATCGTCGTTCAAATCTTTCACTAAATTTCTGTGTCGGGAATGAAGCTGTAGCAAACCAGGAGCCGTTTATCAGGGATTTGTCCTCCACAAACATCAATGACTCTATTGACGTCACCGGGATCTTTAACCCCAGTTGCCGCATCTGACTGGCGATAATATCAATCCCAGGCGTCCATGAGTACACAAAGATAGCGTCAGGATGAGCCTCTTTGAGTTTTAGCAATATCACTCGAAAATCACGCTCGTCGGGATTAAAACTTTCATGCGCGACAATTTGGATTTCATTTTTCTCCGCCTCGGCAATAAAGGCGTTCGTTTGACGCATCGAAGGATCTGTCTTTACATTCAGCACCGCAACGCGCTTTTTACCCTCGGCCAAAAGTTGTCGGACCACCAGGGGTGCACCGTCGCTTGAACGCCCCCAGAAGGTAAAATTATTCCGGCCATCAGCCAAATCATGGGATATCGACAGATTCAGGTGAACAATATCCTTCTGCAAAGCTATCGGAGCAATCACCTTCATCGTTCCTGCGCCAAAAGTCATGAGGATATCCACTCTTCTGGTATCAATCAGCCGCCGTGCGGCAAGTATACTCTGTTTTAAATCAGCCTGATCGTCCTCAAAAAACAGCTGGTAGCGGGAACGTTCTGCCACAGGGATATCTTCATAGCTCATTTGCAGCGCCTGCCGACATTGCTGGCCGATATAGTCCATATTTCCGCTCAAAGGCAGAATGACGCCTATCCGCAATGGCTCGGCAGCAAAAATTGCGCCCAACGTCAGGAGCCATACCAGCAGAGGTCTCATACGCCCCTATTTTAATTCTTAACCCACTGGTTTCAAGCCCTTAAAAAATCATTCCCATCATTTCCTGCGTGCAACTTTTTATTCGATTTGTTATAAAACAATCATGACAGAGATACCGATGCCCAAGAGAGTCCTGATAGCCTGCGGAGGCACGGGTGGACATCTGGCTCCGGGAATTGCTCTGGCCCAAAAATTGACCGCGCGGGGACACCGCTGTGAACTCCTCATAAGCAGCAAACAGGTGGACCAGAGACTCAGCCAGAAATACCCCGAACTGGTCTTCAAGGTGCTTCCCGCCGTGGCCTTGGGGAAAACCCACTCAAAGATCTCCCCCGTGGGGCTTACGAAGTTTGCCTGGAGCCAGCTTTCGTCACTCTGGTTTTGTTCCAAGGTCTTGGAAAACTTCAGGCCGCACGCCGTGGTGGGTTTTGGAGGGTTTGTAACCGTAAGTGCCGGGCTTTCCGCCAAGCTGCGGGGCATACCGCTCTTTCTGCACGAGGCAAATTACAAAGTGGGACGCACCAACCGTCTGCTGGCTCCTCTGGCAAAAACCGTCTGGCTGCCACCGGGTATCGAGAAACATGGCATCCCGGCGCATAAAGCCGTGGAACTGGGGTTGCCCTTCCGCACCGATATGCAGCGGGTCAGCCGCGAGGAGGCGCGGCGCGCCCTGGGAATACCTCTGAGGGGTAAACTGATCATTGTTCTGGGAGGCAGCCAGGGCGGCACCAACCTCAACCGCTGGGCTGAAGAGAATATGGAGGCTGTCTTGGAAACGGGAACACACTTGTACTGCGTCATGGGATTGGGCAAAGGCGAGGCCCGGGTAGTCGAAAGACAGTTGCCGCTGGGACAAATTGCCAAAGCCGTCTTTCTCTCCTTCAGCGATCAGATGCATCTGCTGTACTCCGCCGCCGATCTTTTTATATCGCGCGCTGGAGCCAGCACCATCGCCGAACTGATCCAGCTAAAGATACCCTCCATACTGGTGCCCTACCCCTATTCCGCCGACAACCATCAGTGGGCCAACGCCGCCAATCTGGAAAGACAGGGTGGCAGCATTGTGGTGGACGAAAGCAATCTGGATAACCTCTTGAATGAGGTGCTCTACGCGCTTAAAAGCGATTCACTTCTGGGCGGGCTGTACGCCAATCTCTCCCGCATAGATCGCGGAGATCCCGCTCTTGCCATGGCGATTGCCATAGAGAGGGTCAAAAGCGCCAAAGAGACCAGGATATTCAATCGGGGAACCGATTTGGAGAGCCGATTTGGGTCCCTTCTCGCGCGGGCCAGGATTAATCCGGATGCCATCAGATTGGCATTCAACGAACCGCTGGGACCCAAAACCACCTTTGGCATCGGAGGACCCGCCAGAATCTGGGCCGAACCCACAAACATCCATGAGCTTTCTCAGCTGCTAAAAATTGCAAAAAAACTGAATATACCCGCCTTCTGCCTGGGCAGAGGATCCAACCTGCTGGTGCTTGATAGCGGATTCGACGGGCTGGTGTTCCGGCTGGGTCATCCCAACTGGCAAAAGGTGGATTTCGTGGAAAAAGGCCGGGTCAAGGCCTACGCCGGAGTCAGACTGAAGGCACTCTGCGGCGAGATGGCACGCATGGGAATGGAGGGCTTTGAGTTTATGGAGGGGATTCCGGCCACGTTGGGGGGGGCCCTGCGGATGAATGCCGGAGCTTTTGGCGGGTGGATTTTCGACCGGGTGGAAAAGGTTTGCTACATGACGCTGGATGGGCAAATACGACAGCTGCCCGCCACCAAGATGGGCGCTTCCTACAGAAGTACCGCCACGCTCAAAAATTCCATCGCGCTTTGGGCCATACTGAAACCGGCTCAGAAGGGCTCCACCGAAGATATTCGCAAGACTATCGACACCTATCAGGGCAAAAGAAAGACCAGCCAGCCGAGGGAGCCCAGCGCGGGGTGCGTCTTCAGGAATCCCAGCAAAGACCTCGCAGCCGGACAGTTGATAGACGCAGCCACGTTGAAGGGCCAGCGGGTCGGCGGCGCTAAAATTTCGGAAATACACGCCAATTTTATTGTAAATGACGGCAATGCCTCAGCCCAAGACGTGATAACACTCGTCAATCAGGTACGGCAGCGGGTTTGGGCCGACAAAAAGATAGCCCTTCAGCCCGAAATTATGCTTTTGGGCGGCAACTGGAATGATTATCTTATTCCCTTGAAGGATGAATAACGACAATTCCAATTGGAGAAGGATTCAGCAGCAGCTTACCGCCCCTGCAGTGACTCCCATCGCGCAGAACCGCCGCCGCGGAGTCCTGTGGAAGAGGATTCTGACGATCATCGGTATTCTACTGGTTATTACGGCAATTGCCGGCGTGGCCCTTTATCTGAGCGCCAACAGCAGAACCTTTGCCCCATACGCGCAGAACCAGGGACGCACACGAATAGACTTTTTCAGTGACGGACAGTTGACCGCCGCCTGGTTCAATGATCAATTCGGCGCTCTCAAGTACAAGGATCTCCTCTCGATAGATATAGGTACTCTACAGGCAACCCTGCTGAAGAATCCCATAATTCTTGAGGCTACCATAGAGCGGCATTTTCCAAGGACCCTGAGCATTATCGTGAGGGAACGTCTGCCTATCGGGAGGGTCAAACTTAAACAAGGCGGCACGACAAAAGTATATTACATTGCAAGAGACGGACTGCTCTTTACTTCCGATATGTATCGTCCTCCAGCCACTCTTCCCTGGATCTCCGGGCTGAATATAAGGGAGGTAAACGGCGGGTTGCCCCCCGTAGATGGGGCCGGAACCCTGGCCGATATATTGGAGGGATTCAAGGAAAAGTTTCCGGACTGGTACGTACAGCTCTCACAGATAGATTTGAGTGAATGGATCTTCCCGGTGACGGAACAGACCTCCGTATGCCTGAAAACCCGCAAATCCACGCGTCTGCGGTTCGGACCGGATAACATTCCATCACAGCTCACCAGACTCCAGGCGACCATCGCGGAACTGCAGCAGGAAAAACAAGAGCTTGCCGGCAAACTTATAGATCTGGATTACCCGGACAGAGTGGCCATTTCGGGAGGAATATCTGAAAAGGGAGGAAGAAAAAAATGACAGCTTCCCGGATCATAGCCGCCGTCGAGATAGGCACTTCCAAAGTGATCTCTGTCGTCGCGGAAGTCTCCCCAAAACAGTCCATCGGACTTCTGGGAAAGGGTGAGGCAAGCTCCAAAGGCGTCCGCAAGGGCGACATCCAGGACTTCAGGAGCGCCTGTGAAGCCACTCACGCCGCCTTGAATATGTCGGAGAAGAGCGCGGGGGCTTCCGTGGATTCGGTCTTTCTGGCGCTTTCAGGCCGACACATTGAGGGATTCTTTAGAATAGGCACCACTGCGATCAACACCCCAAACGCCCTGGTGAGTGAAACCGATATTGCGCGTGCGGTTGAGAACGCAAAGTCAAAGGCTCTTCCCGAGGGAAGAATTTATCTGCACCATATCAAAAACGGGTTTCTGCTTGACGGCAAGGGCGTGGAAACGCCGCTGCATCATCAGGGGCAGAAGCTGGAAGTGGCCTATTGGCATCTGCACGCCGATACAAGGCGCGTCACGGAAGCCATCAGTGTCGTCAATCGCTACGGGCTACCCGTGGACGAGATCCTTTTTTCCGGGGTAGCCTCCGCGCAGGTCTCGACCACGGAAGAAGACCGAAAAAAAGGGTGCCTGGCCCTCGATATAGGAGCGGGCGCCACGCATTACGCGATATACAGGAGCGGGTCTCTTATACGGGCCGGGGTAATCTCCATCGGTGGGGATCATCTGACCAACGATCTGGCCTGCGGTCTGCGGGTCAACGCCAATCAGGCGGAAGCCCTCAAGAAAACGCACGGGAAAGCCCTTGCTGATGAAGGTGACAAGGCCGAAACACGGTGGTTGTATGGGGATCTCATCGCCGGAAACAGTGCCATAGGCAACCGACCTATCAAGCTCTCCGCTTTCGCGCAAATACTGCAGCCCAGGCTGGAGGAACTCTTTGACATCGTGCGGGAGGAACTCGGCGAACTGTATGATCCAAGCCAGCTGAAAGGCGGCATCATATTGACCGGAGGCACTTCAAGGTTGCAGGGGATCGTCGAGTTGGCCAAAAGAAGGCTATCACTGGAAGCAAAGCTGATGAGTCCCCTGCCCTGGGTAAGCGATCTAGCCCTAAAAGGTCCGGAGTACAGCACCGTCCTGGGGCTGCTATACAGTGCCCTGACCCTTCCGAGCCGCGCCCAGCCTCCCGCCAAACACACTTTCATGGAGAAGATTTCCAAACTATTCAATCAAACATGAGTCTTGCAAATCTCAATCCGATTGTCATCGCGATAGGAGGAGCCGGCATCAAGATCGCCGCCCGCCTCAAAGGCGACGCGCTGCCTTCCATGGGTTATCTGGGCGTGGACGTGGACGCAGCGGCAGCCCCTCTTGAAGTAATCGGCGTGGGCGATGAGATGCTGAAAACCTTTGGCAGCGGAGGCGATATCGATGTCGTCAGGAGAGCAGCCCTTGGAAATCTGCCGGAAATTGAGAAAAGAATTGAAGGCAACAGGGTAGTTTACCTGGTGGCCGGACTGGGCGGCGGAACAGGAAGCGCGCTTGTTCAGCCTATCGCTGAAAAAGCGGTAAAGGCCGGCAAACTGGTCGTGGCCTTTGCCGCCACACCTTTCTCAGCCGAGGGGACCAAACGCATGGCCCTGGCAAAAGACGCGCTTTCCGAGCTGCGGGGGACGGGCTGCTGCGTCCTGACGGTCCCCAACGAGATCCTCCTGCGCAACGCCCCCAGCGGAAGCACCGCCGCGGACGCAATCAAGTTGTCCGACCACAGTATCGCCCTGGCGATCAGGGGATTTTCAAGCATATTTGGGGCTGCCGAGATAAATGAGACCGAGTTTGACAGGCTGCGGCAGGTGCTTTGCGGAAGAAATGCCAAGACTCTCTTTGCCTGCGTGGAGGTCTCGGGGGAACAGTCTCTCGGACGGCTTTTCCCTGAAATCGTCGCCTGCCCGCTGCTCCACGCCTATGACAACGCGCGGAGCGCAGATCATCTGGTGGTCGGTGTGCGAGCCAGCGCCGACATACCGCTCAAAGATATTCAGGCCATAGCCGCGCGCTTGGCCGAAAAGTTCGGCGCACGCGGAGAAAAGATCACCGCGATTTCGGTGGACAACTCCTGGACGCAACCGCAGTTGCAGGTGCTTCTGCTGGGACAGCCCGACCCAGAGATACGCAAGAAACAGAACGCAGCGGCGCAGGCTGTCGCACAGGCGGCCAAGGCAATGAAGGCCAAGCTTCCCGCCTCCGCGCAAACGGAATTTGGCTTCAATTTCCCGCTGGATCAGCGCGGCATCTTCGACGGTACGGACCCGAATATCTATCGCGGAGAGGATGTGGATATCCCGACATATGTCCGCAGGAACGTGAGAGTGGTGCTGTAAAGTCCGGCTCGAGAGCATCCAGGCTACAAGTCTTCTATTTTCACCGTTCTAAAGCCTCCTTTTTCAACGCGGTGGACGTACACAGGCAAATAGAAGTATTTGTCTTCGTGATAGACGCTTGTTCCAAGAATCCCCGTGCGTTCCTTTGTGCTTTTGATGGCTGTCATCACCTGCTCGCTCGTCGGCAGCGGGGTAAATATTTTTCCCGACAGGTTTTCATAGATATCCGCCAGCAGCAGAATCTCGTCATGCATCAGCGGCCCCGCAGAGCTGTATACCTCGTGTCCGGTCAGCCCCACTGCCAGTTGATTGGCTTTGTCAAAATCTCCGAAGAATACATCCAATTGGCCGTCAAACAGCTGCCGCTCTCCCGAGAGGACCAAGGGTCCGCCAATGCTGATGATGGGCTTTTTGATTCCCTGTTCGCGCGCCTGGTGTGCCAAAATGTTGATTTCAGGAGACCATGAAAGGAAGACCATCGCGTCCACCTTGTCCTGCGGCATCATCTGGAAGCCAAGCCGGAAATCTCTTTCGCCAGGGACGTATATCTTCTCATGAACGATGCTGATGTTTCCTGATTTTTCAGTCTTGTGAAGCTCGTCGATGACCATCTGCCAACTGGCATTGCGGATCGCAAAGATCGCTAAATTGTGATAGCCTTTTTTCTTGAGCATCTCAAGAAAGACCGACATATGGGATGGAATCAGCGTCAGAAAACTTACGTTATAGTCACCTACCGTCGCCCGCGGATCAAATGCAATGGCCATGTGGGGAATCTTAATGCTATTGGCATAAGGGGCTGCCGCAACCCCCGGAGCACTTCCGTAGGTCAGCAGAACATTTACTTTGTTCCACCCCACCAGCCTCCGTATGGCATTTACTGTTTGTTGCGCCTGCAATTGGTCGTCCTCTATAAAGAACTCATAACGATAGCAGGTTGGTCTTGCCTGCAACTCTCTTTTTGCCTGCGCCACCCAAGCGGTAACATCTTCGCCGATAAGGGACATCTCCCCTGTCAGCGGGGCAACAATTCCAATTCTGACAACCGGGCGCGCATCGGCGGCATGATCGCCAGCCATGGCGAAAGTCGCCAGCCCCAAGACCGACAGAAGAAAGCTCAAAGATCGCCACATAACCCTACCCTGCAACCTATGGCAGACTTCTTTTCTAGTCAAACAACGTTTGAATGTCCTCGCGGGCGCCGCCCTGGAGTTGCAGCGTCTTGTCGACCGGCAGTTGCTTAAAAAAAGTCCGCTGCTTTCTGACAAGCTGCAGGGTATCCTTGACGATCTCTTCGAGAAGCTCTTCCCTATTTATCAGGCCGTCCAAGAATCGCAGTGTCTCGCGATAACCGATGACTCCGCTGGTTTGCGGATTCTCCCGCAGCCCCTTCCCGGCCAGAGCCTCCACCTCCCCGATCAGTCCGGCTTTTAGCATGGCGAGAGCCCGTTGCCTTACTCTTTGTTGCAGGTCCTCCCTGGAGCGAGAAAGCATCACAACTTTCTTTTCCATGTCAGGGAAAGGCTCCGTCTTGCTTTCGTAGAGCTGACGCAGTTCCTGGAAGCCCCTTCCGCTCCCCAGGACGCGCTCAAGAGCCTTCATCACACGCCGGGGGTTCAGGGTATCCAGACCGGAGAGATCTTCCCCACCGGATCTTTTTAAGGCATCCAAGAGGCCGGGGAGTCCCGTTTTTTCATAAATGCGCGCCACTTCATCGATAACATCGGCTCCTATTGGGATTTCATCGGTGGGGGCCTTGAAAAAGCTCCGCAAATAAAAGCCGCTACCGCCTACTATCAGGACGCTCTTCTTCTCCCCCAGGAGCTTCTCAACCACCTGCCTGGCATAGACGGCGTAGTCGCCAACGGAGAATCTTTGGGAGACCTCCACAAGATCAATGCCGTGATGCGCCACCGCCCGTTGTTCTTCCGCAGTCGGTTTGGCGGTCCCTATATCCATCCCCTTGTACACCAACGGAGAATCAGCACAGAGGATCTCGGCCCCATTTTGGCGCGCCCAATCAATAGACAAGGCGGTTTTCCCCGAAGCCGTCGGGCCTATGAGGAAATAGAGGGTCTGCACAGGAAAATCATAGCATTGCGGCGGCCTGATAACAAGGCTCGTATACCCATTGCTTTTGGGACAAAAATTTGAGATAATATGCCTTATGCGCTGGATGCTCATCACGGAGACATATCCCCCGGAGGTCAACGGGGCGGCGATCACACTTTCCCAGTTGGCGGAGGGGCTTGTCGCCAGAGGACATCATGTACACATCGTACGCCCCACCAGGGACAAGAATGACAAGGCGGTAAAGCCGCCAGGGAACCCGACGCATTCGCTCGTTCTGGGTGTGCCGTTCCTGTGGTGCGAGGGAATCAGAATCGGGATTCCATATCTGGGCCAGCTGAAAAGAGAAATCGAAAAATTCAAGCCCGATGTAATGCATATAGCCACAGAAGGTTGGCTGGGGTTGGCCGGAGTCATGGCGGCCAATTACTACAAGGTGCCCGTCGTCTCCAGCTATCATACAAATTTCTTTGCCTACAGTCGTTTTTATGGGCTTGGATTCCTGAGATCCATGGGATACTGGTACTTCCGCTGGCTACACAACTGTACTCGCAAGACCTTCGTACCCTCCAAGACCACCCAAACACAACTGCAGTCGTACAAATTCAAAAATCTTGAGATCATGTCGAGGGGTTGCGACACAGACCGCTTCAGTCCCTCCCGGCGCAGGGAGGCTCTGAAAAAATTGTGGGGCGCCCGCGCGGAGGATCCTGTTATGCTATACGTCGGGCGCATAGCCCCCGAAAAAAACATCCGGCTTCTAATAAAATGCTATGAACGCATTAAAGAGAAGATTCCCAGCGCCAAACTGGTATTTGTGGGGGACGGGCCGGAGAAGAAGTCATTGGAAAGAGAGTATCCGGAAGTCATCTTCGCCGGCATGAAGATCGGGACCGAGCTTGCCGAGTATTTCGCATCCGCAGATTTATTTGTATATCCGTCTGTAACAGAGACCTATGGCCGGGTAACAACAGAGGCAATGGCATCGGGGCTGGTGGTATTGGCCTATGATTACGCCGCCGCCAAGGAGAATATACAGAACGGTGTCAACGGGTACCTGGCGCCCTACAGGAAGGAGCACGAGTTTCTGAAGCGTTTCGACGAACTGTTGAAAGAGCGCGACAAATGGGGGGAAATATCCCACAGGGCGGCGGCTTCCATGAAAGAGAATACGTGGGAGAATGTGGTCGCCAAATATGAACAAAGTATTTTAGGCTTTTGCAAACCTTCAAAAGCCGCTACCCATGCCTGACGTCGAAACGCCCCCAGTTGGAGTGAGATTGGAGTTCAAGACCCTGGTGCTTTCGGACGTGCATCTGGGAACGGAAGAATGCAAGGTAGACCAGGTAAATTACCTGCTGGAACACACCCGTGCCGATACCATAATTCTGAACGGGGACATCATTGACGGCTGGTCGCTCCGGCGACGCGGTGGTTGGCAGCCTTCACACACCAAGTTTGTAAGGCTTATCCTCAAGCGCATGGAGGAAAGTCAGATCATCTATACGCGGGGCAATCACGATGACCTGTTGGGGCGTTTCCTGCCTCTGTCTTTCGGCACCATCCAGATTCTTGAGGAATACGTTCACCAGACCGCAAGAGGCCCCTACCTGGTCGTCCACGGTGATGTATTCGACGCGGTGACGCAAAACTATCCGATTCTGTCGCACATTGGAGATGTCGGCTATCAGACGCTCCTCAAGATCAACCGCTTCACCAACAGGGTGCGCAGATGGATGGGCATGGAGAACTTCTCGTTTAGCAAGCTGATCAAGCAGCGAGTCAAGGAGGCCGTCAATTACACGGGCAAATTTGAGGAGCACGTGGAGGCCCTGGCTCTCAAAAGGGGATGCGTCGGGATCATGTGCGGGCACAACCATATTCCCGCCGACAAAATGATAGGGAGAGTGCACTATCTGAATTCAGGTGACTGGGTGGAGGATCTGACGTGTGTTGTCGAGCGGGCGGACGGAAAACTGCAGGTGATAACCTATGACGAGTTTTGCAGGGAGCTGCAGATTCAGGCGCTGGGCTAGTTCTTTTGCAGGCTCCACTTGCCTGGGCCGGAGAAAAGAAGCCCCATGAAAACACCCATGTACGAGAGCGGGTGGAGGGCATTGGCGACAAAGTCCTTGGCCTGATGCGTATGCCCCTGAAAAAGCGTGGCGATCAACATGACCAGGATCAACGCGAAAGCCGCCGGCCGAAAAAGGAAACCCAGGAGAATCATCAGTCCCCCAACCACCTCGATCAGAGCCGCCAAAAGTCCCCATACGTGGAAAGCACCGTGGATGCCCACGTATTGCATGGCCTGTCCGACCTGCGCAAGAGCGTCCATACCGCCCATAAACTTGGGAATACCGTAGGCCATCATCGAGCCACCTAGAGCGATGCGGATAAAGAGCAGTCCCAAATCGTGGTCCTGCAGGAGTTTTTTGACATCAGCGGGATTGAGTGCCATGAGGAGCAGGTTATCCCCTTCCGGTAAATTCGTCAAGCATCAGACCAACAGCAGCCAACTCGCCCTGGTGCGGTTCCTCATATCGACAAACCACAAACCTGCCGCGGGGATCACTGACATGGACCACCTCAAAAATTTTACAGTAGGGACCCTTGCTTGTATCTATTCTCAACGTACCCGCTCCATGCTCCCCGAGCTCCGTAGAGACCCCATGAAAGATGTGTCTTCCTTGCTCAACAATACGTCCGCTGGGAAACATATCTGTAATAAGTACCATTTTCCCTACAAACGGGTGAAAATTGCTCTTACTGTCAGGACTAATCGACATATATGTGCATATTGACACAATACACAAAAAAATAAAGAACCCCGCAGCAAGCTACGGGGTATTGGGGAACAGAGACAGCTCCAGTTGCTTGTGTAATACCTGATAGTCACTCGTGCTTCCTTGGTTTTTCACATAGGTTGCAATCGTATTTT